>Ga0208547_1000009_pt1 | contig 81652 bp, 123 predicted proteins | sample DEB08_DNA_5_FD_185501 | JGI IMG/M metagenome (GOLD analysis project Ga0208547, IMG submission 185501) | Aqueous microbial communities from the Delaware River and Bay under freshwater to marine salinity gradient to study organic matter... | ecosystem: Environmental > Aquatic > Marine > Coastal ...
CCAGTGGCCGCCTGACGAACGATACCTAAATCACGTTGAGGTGTACTTTGGGTCTTGGTACCACGGGCAAATCTTCTTGTTCCTGCGAGTGCAGCACCTAATGCACCAAGGCCTAATACCGTACCGCCAAGGATTGCAGGAAGATTTGACTGTTGTTCCGGTTGTGCAAGTTGCCCGCGGCGGAATGCAAGTACCTCAGGAGCTAATTCGGCCCGTTCCTGCGGTGATTCTGGGTATGGAGCACCAGTAGCACGACTATATGCAGCAAAATCAGCAGGAGATAAGGCCATGAGTAGATTATTTGCTATCGATTAACCTGATATCTGTATTTTAAGGCAATAACGCAAAAAGATATGCGGTAAAGTAGTAATAACACAAGAAATATCAGTAGATTGCGTTACGATGAACCCAAAGAACCGGGCTGAGCGCATTATTGCGTTAGAAGCAATTGAAAATGAAGCAAAAAAGCTTGCAGATAGCGGTGGTGATGAGATTGATGTACGTAATTTCATCTCTGGCGCACGCGAAGAGCTGGTAAAGCAACGTCCTGATAAAGAATCTTATTTTGAAGCAGCTGTTGCTGCAAAAAAATCAAAAGATTCCCGTAGATGAGAGTTTGCTTAGAACTTAATTAAAACTTAGTTAAAGGCCGGGGAAAAAGACCCCGGCTTTTTTGTCTGTAACGTTGGGCAAATCCCTTGGTATGACTACACTTTTTCGTTATTAATTCGTATTTTAGACAATTTTAATTATTAATTCGTGTCACGTAGCTCCAGGGACCCATCCTTTGTTGCGGGCGGCGGCTCCTTATAGGTCAAAAAAGGATAAAAAATTTTCTGACGCTTCTGTAATACCCCATATGCCGTGGGATGTGTATAGAAAAAAAGAAAGGGTAAGGGTTAGATGTTGTCGGGGGCTGCGCATCCGTAAAACGCAGGCGTTGTTTACCAATTCAAGTCAATGACCAAGTTTACAATCAGCATTTCAGAGATGTCTGAACGAATCAGCCAAGCAAGTTTGGCACTTTTCGACGGTAAGAAGGTTAAGTTAGCTCCAGGAGTATTCCGCGCTAGCGGAATGACACCAGTCGAGTTAATGAAGGAAGTGAAAGCTTCGTTAGTGTGCCAGGAGACAGAGGAACATCTGTCAAAGTTTGGCATTAAAGCTGGCGAGCGAAAGCAACGTGAGTGGAAAGTGAACGTAACTAGAAGAGCAGAAGACAAGAGCTTCGTTCTTTCAGCTGTTTGCATTGGTTGAATGTTATCTTTTCCCCTGGTTTCCAGGGGTTTACATAGCATTTACCCTTGAAATGTCAGCATTTCCTGACTTGCGCTCATTATTGGACATCTCCGCGCTACACCTTTCGCCAGAAAGAACAGTTTGTTGTTTAATCACTGCGTCAAGCAGTGAATTATACCAGAGTTAATACTGTTTTTAGTTAGGTATTACGTCGAGCTGGACGTTAAACGTAGCACAATTCAATCGCATTTCACCAATGAACATCGATCAGGCTAATCGTTTGGAACAGCTCATGCTTCAGTTTGCAGATCTTGTACGTGAAGTTGATGATTCTCAACTGACTTATCTATTCGACGAGATGCTCAATTACATGGGCAACGAAGACAACTACGATTTCATCTGACCACAAGCGTGATGCCGGGGGATCAAATCCCCTGGTCAGGTATTGCCACAATCCAGTGGCATCTATTCCATACAAACCATGACTCAACGCATTGCATTTGTTGTTATTGTCGCTGCTACATTCATGGGCATTGGTACTCAGATCACTATCCATAAGTTGGATGAGGCGACTGCAAAACAATGCTTAACACATGATTGGCCAGCAGACGCAGCTAACATCCACCTTGCGTGGTGTGCAGCTAACAACTACCCAACCAACTGATCCGTTAAAGCGGGTGACCAGGTGCAAACCCTGGTCCAGTTTTTGCCCTCAGCGGAGATGGGCACCGCACAACAGGAGTTTCCTGTGACTACTGCACACAAAGCCATCCTTATCTACGTTGTTATCAATGTAGTTGTTGGTATACCAGCTGCCTTGATTGGTGCTCGTCACCTCGATCAAGCAACAGCTAAGCAGTGCAAAGCGCACGACTGGCCTGCTGCTGCACATCAGATCCATATGGATTGGTGCGCAGATAACGGTTACGACACCTGATTCGTTAAGGCGAGTGGTAGGGTTCAAACCCCTACCCAGGTATTGCCACAATCCCGTGGCATCTATTCAACTACAGCTCATGGAACCCCTCATCTATCAACCCTTGGCTGAGAAAACGTATCGTGTCACATGGTACGGCAGTGAGAATCAAATCCATTTCGAGAAGTGGTGCCTAGTAGCAACACCTAACTTCGATGGGCCACACGAGTGGATAGCAATTGACACTCGTACATTAATGGGAGGTTTGCCTACTGGTACCAAAGAACTTCACCAAGAGATGGAGGAGTATTACAACTACTGCATCGTCATGGAGATGGACTACATCGAATCTCTTATCCACTAGATTCCTGCACTTAACCCTACTTACGTAAGTGAGTGGGTTTTCTGCAGGATTCACATCCTGCATCAACCAAATCAATTCACATGGAGAACCATGAATTATCTCACTCTCATCCACCACCTCGACACAGCAGTACAACTGGTAAGTAAGTTGTATGCACTAGGTGGAGAACTCTTTAGCATCACAGCGATGCTCTGGTGCTTGAACATCATTGCTTCAATGATTAAGAAGACATACCAGGCAGGTTATGCCATTGGTAGTTTCTATCGTCAGTATTTACATCAACACTGTAAGTGGGTAGCAATCCACTTGGTAGCACTCATTGTGTTGATCATCCAGATGTTCTGGGAAGGTTGCATGTACATTTACCAGAACAGACAGAAGTATTACAAGGTAGTTAACGATATCAGGAATGACATTGGCATGTTGTTTGCATATCGTTACCTCATCAACTAATCACTGGGCATCCACATAATATGTGTGGTGTAAGCCCCAGGGATTCCAACCACTGTTAAGTTCAACTTATGCCAATCACGTTTGACAATTCAGAGCTAAAGCAAGCTTTATATCAATTCGACATCAATGAAGAGGATTATTACATCCTTTGTACTGAAAACACTGTCTATATTGTGTGGTGTACCCATGGCACAGATGCTTTGGCGCATGCGCGCCAGAATGACTGTGTATCAGTTGAAATCAAAGGTGAATGGTTTTACGCCGAAGAACTTCATGATTTTTTCGAGCCCCCGCACTGGGTTTGTGCACGTTACATCCTTGCTACTAATTGAATCATGACTATTTACCGCATGGGCAAAGGTTTTGTGACCATTGACTCTCATCCCGAGTCCAATAAGACTCGATGGGATGATATTGCAGTGGCAGCACTTGCAATCATCCTTGCTGCACTATCAGTACCTGCATTGTTAGGTATTGATATCACCAAGCTCAACCCACAACAAACCTCTTGTCATCATGAGCATTCACGTAGCGTTAATCTCTGACTACGGTTCCGGTATTTGGCATGTTTATGGCGAAGCACAAAGCTTTGGTATGTTCGCATGTCAACTCGAAGACCTGGGTTGCCAGGTCATCGAGAATCAATCGGATGAATGGGAGGGATGCACCAAGGAAGAAGTAGAGGAGGATGCGTGCTCCATTGCACAACTCCTCGCTGATCCTAGGTTCACACCACATATGTAGCGTGTGACCTGACCTCAGACTCTATACCTAGTACTTGTCTTTGGATGAGTACTAGGTATTATTTCAACGCACCTAATGCATCCCATGGAAGCACTCAGTCAAGTTGATGTTTCAAAACCAGATCACGTCAGTGTGATTACCAGGGATAACAAGGTGACCATCTCAGTTACAAAGGATGGGCAATCAGTTACCCTAGGTTTCCAACTGTTGAAATCAGTTAGTAATCAAAGTAAGCAACCTGTTGAGAAGGTTGATCTACTCGACTTGTTCTCTTCCCCCACACCCCCGAAACAGCCGACACCACAGGCAAAGGCTGTTAAGGTAGATCCTCCAAACATTAGCCTACGGAAACGTATGGCTAGATCAAGGCATTATGTCAATGGTAATGCCAAGTTAGGAAGTAAGGAGGTGCGTGAAATCAAACAACTATTAGCCGATGAAGCATTCATGAATGAGTATACAACTCGCAATGAAGGTTTCAAAGAACTGGCTAAGATTTATGGAGTGACAAGCACTTCCATATCCAATATTGATCGTGGTATTTCATGGAATAATATTACGATCTAAACCCTGTTATATCTGAAGTATTGGTTGGCACGTAAGATTTGCCAATACATGCCAATGCTTCAGCAAACACTAGGCATCCACTATTGAGAACTATTCTCATCTGTGGTGTAAGTCCTAGTCCTTCCCAAACCCTACCTCAATTCAAACCATGCAGGACCCTACCTTCATCGATGCACAACGCAATGCTGATCTCTTGGATACCATGGCAGATTATGCATTCGAACTAGAAGAAGCAATGCGTGAAGCAGAGCTTACTGAAATCCATTGGGTGTGCGTCGGTTATGACACACTCCAGATGAGGAATGATGCATTGGGTTACATGGCAGATACTGCATTACAAGCAGAAGATATCTGTCGTAAGCTTCACCCAAACTTTGACATCTACTACACCAAGCGTTGCGAAGATTGGGAAGCAACCAAATGAATCAATCACTTTGGAAACAATGTTGGGATGACGGTAACATCGTCATCCTTTTTATTGCAATCACTTCACTCATCATCACGGAACTACTGTCATGCTTCATCCAGAAACCCAAGCAATCGCCAAAGCAATCACTGGTTACGAACCGTTCGAAGGCGATGAATGCCTTGAGCAATACCAAGCTGAAATCAACTTCGATCCCAAAGGAGTTGTCCTCGGAAAGCTTGACACCTACCCCAAGAACGGATCAGTGTACCGCACCAAAGGAACCCTTAGGCTCTACTGGAAACCAACCGGAGGTAACTACTCGCAAGAAGACAAGGATGCGCTCCAAGGATGGTACGACATCCCGTGCAACGAAGACATAGAGGAATGGACAATGGATAGCGTATGCTTTACACCAGGTGATGATGAGGTTGAACCCGATCATCCAGACAGCTGGCTATCGTTGCTCGGACTCATCTAACCAATCAACTGAACTTATGCAACCTCCAATTGGATTAACTGTCAACCAACGTAATCTCTACATGTATTACTTAAATCACATGAAGAAACGTCCTGACGAACCATGTTATGTACCGATGCTTCCAAACCCAAGTAGGTTGAAGTATTACATGATTGCTATCCAACGACTGGAGGAGCATAAACTAGTAGCAGTCGATCGAACTGCTGGGCATTACACCAGGTGGATCTTAAAGAAGCCTGAGTAAATGCATGGGCATCCACTATTGAGAACTATTCTCATCTGTGGTATAAGTCCCATGCTAACCGTACACCTTTTACAACACAGCTCATGACCAACCAAAGCTTTCCTGAAGTGCCTCCCACTGGCGTTCCCTCTGACGCAGTTCTTAAAGTGAACTGGGTCAAGAACGAGTACTACTACGTTCAACAAGCTTTGACATTACTGAAAGATGTCATTGCACGTGAATCCAAGAGGCATGAGATGGATCAATATCTCACACCAAGTATGTATGCAATGCTTGATGATGAGATCATTCCAATGCTAGAGAATGAACTGGACTACGAACCAAGTGATGCAGATCTTGGTTACGGTAGTGAACCACCTATGACAATGGATGAGATGTATAAGAAAGCAGTCGAGGACAAGCGTATCGCCTGGTCGTAAGCTTTCCCCCCAAACCCCCCTGGAAGAGAACCAGGGGGGAATCTTTTATTAGTATTAGTTAATTACTTTAATCAACCTTCAAATAATCTTTAATCATGACTAAACCTAAATCCTCTATCAACTTTGATAGAACCATTGCTGGATTCAATGTTACAGAACATGGTGTTCAATCGTATTCCAAATCAATCAAGCTTGGTCCTTTACAACTAACTATTAATGCCCGTGGCTCAGGTGTCCGTGGATCAATTAGTATTCCTGGCACAGGCCTGAGCAAACGGAACATCAAGTTGTTCTAACCAAACATTAAGAGAATCTAAAGCACTGGGCGTCCTTTGGTGTAAGTCCCAGCTTCTAACCCAACTCCAACTTCAATCATGCTTAATTTGTTTGATCGTATCAACATTGCTTCCTGCGCTGTCAAACGCGCAGAGAAAGCAATCCTTAAAGAAGATACTTTCCATGGCGAGTGGGAAACTGCTCGTGCCTGGACTAGGTATCGTTGCTACATCTCACCCAAGTGTCAATTCGTGGAGTGCGACTGATGACTGTACTTTCAATCGAAGAAACAATCGTATCTGACACCCATGTCAAAATCACAGCAATTGTTGACGAGATGCGCCTCGTTTATCGCGCAACTCACTTCGAGCCTGATGAGTGGGCTCCTGCATTGTGTCAAACAACTATTGAGCTGGATCCAGAGGAACCAATCCCTCTTGATGAAGATGGCTTCTGTGCCTATCTTGATCAGCTCGATCCTCAATGGCAACTACTAGACAAGGATGACATCGAATGATTGGATTCTCTCTTGAATTTAAGCGCTGGTACTTTGTGCTGCGTGGTCCCAAAGGTCGTGTTTATCTAGCTACTGGCTTTGCAAAGCGAATGCCAGTCATGACACCGACTGGTACATACACCATCGAACAGTACCAAGACCAGTACTGATCCACCGTCCTGGACATGACGTTAAACTGTCCATTCCACTTACCCACTCAATTCAATGCAGTTCCAATTACCTTCCAACCTCCAAACCGAACTCCTTGCCTACGATCCAGCACTGAAGGCGCTGGCTCAACAGGCCAAGCCTAAGACTACCAAGAAAGCTAAGTATCCACTGGGTAACATCCCTCACCTCATACCACACAATGTGGTGCGTGAGTCAGATCAGCAGGCTGCGATTGATCACATCAACCAGCAGAAGGCACCTGATCGCTACAAAGTATTTACCACGCCTGTGGACGTAGCAACTCCGCAAGCTCGCCTCAAAGTCATTGCCATCTTGTATCACTACGAACAGGTGTGGTACGCAGCGTGGCTACCTCCCAAGCAGCAAGAAGATGAGTATGTTTATGGCCATGCCTATGCCTTCAAGAACACAGCAGCTGCTAAAAAGGTGGCACCTAACTGGATTTGGAACAGCAAGGACAAGTGCATCGAGCACGAAGGTGGTCGTGGTGTCCAGACCTTTACTTACTCAATGAATATCACCAAGGAAAACATCATTGGTAAAGCTGAGCATGGCTATCAACATTACCAATGGCGAGCAGGAAATCTTTATTGCCAGAAAGGTTATCAGATCAGAGACAATGCTGTTGAAGCATTTGAGAAAAGCCTACGTCAAAACATTCCCACATGGGAAGATTCCCGTGGATTATTTGATCGCATCCGTTGCGAGAACATCTTTGATGCAGCAGAGATACCTGGCGGTATGTCTAAGTATCTAGATAAGAACGATGGTCTGACTATTGATAACTTAATTAATGCTGCTAAAAAGTTCAATCAGATGGAGAGGGTGTATACATCAGGCACTTATTGCACCTTGGTTAGTGTTGAACGCATCATTTCCAAGCCTGCTATTAAGAAACTTTTACAAATACATCTTGACGAATGCACAAGAACTTATAACGATCCAGATAACAATCGCCAGAAACCAATTAGGCAAGCCTGGTCTACATTCCTCCAGGTTATTAATGCCATTGATTGGATTAACAACATCTGGCCTGATTGCCCGCTTGATCATTACCAGACTCATTACAAGGAACTTCTTTCTATTAAGCTTCATCAAGTTCGTGTGCGCACTATCGATGCTGACAAAACCATACTGATTGATTGGTTGCGTGAACACATGCCTGTTGCATCACTCTTCAAGATCATGTATAAGTATGTTGAAGAACAGGATTCCAAAACATCATGGATTGACTCTGATGTTGGTTATGCACGGTATGGATTCCATGAGCTGAATGACACATTCTCCATGGCAATCCGTATCCTTAACCATCGTGGAGAACTTGCACCACCAAAGCGTTGGCGCCTTAGTGAGTTCCATGACTACGTGCAAGCTGAGTCCTGGAAGATCCAAAATCCCAACGAATCCTTGCTTCAAGATTTATTTCCTGAACCTATCAGAGTTACACGCAATGGTAAAACCTGGTCATTCTTCCAGCCTGTTGACACACATCAGTTGGCTATGTGGGGCCAAGCCGTACGCAACTGCGTCGGTTCTGCATCGCACTATGCCGATGACATCAAGAAGCGTAAGCACTTCATTGTGCTATGCATGATTGATGGTAAGCCTACCTTTACCATCCAACTGGTGGTTGATATGGGTATGATGTCCGTCAAGCAGATTGCTGGTGTTGCTAACCAGCGTCTCACGGAAGAGCAACGTGAAGCTTACACAGAAGCTTTCCGTGAGGTCTTGCAACAACGAGAGAAGCAGCTACAATCTGCCTGAACCCACACGGTTTACCAGCCTTAGCCTCGATACTAGGGCTGGTTTTTACCTATGACTGACTACACCGATGACCAACTACTTGCCATGGCCATGGCCAACATTGGTGAGTACATCCATGGCAACTCACCTCAGTACATCTTGATCGAAGAAGATCCTCGCAATGAGGATGACTACGACACATGGGAGTACGGCACTGAACCGTTACCTCAAGATCATACTTGGCACTCCACATCAATTGATGTAGAGGTAAGTCCAAGTGAGGCCGACTAGCCCAATTGGCAGAGGCAGCGGATTTAAGCTCCGCCAAGTCCCGGTTCGAATCCGGGGTCGGCTACCAACCCAAACTCAATTTAGAACCATGCAATCTCACCTCGGGTAGTAACTATTTACTTCGTTTACACTAGTAAAAAATGGTTTTTGTATATGCAAAATCGTCTTTACTTTCAACGCACAAAGCAAGCTTTAAATAAAGGTAAAGCTTTGTCTGATGAAGAAGTGCTTGGTTTGTTAAAAAACGACCAAGTTATTCGATCTGTATATGGTGCATTAGAAGATAGTGATCTTGGCTATCCAGGTGCAGCTGAAGTGTTTGCTGAGCCAGACACTTATCAACAATTTTTACAAGAGTATATGAATGATGTTATTCCAATGATTGCTGATGACGGTCAAATTATTGAAGTGCCAAAACCTGGTCTTGAGAATAAAAGATATTATTACTGATTAGCTGGGCATTCTTAAGATGTAAGTCCCAGGCCACCAACCCAAACTCAATTTAGAACCATGCAAATCTTTGCTGCTTTCAAGCATCTCGTCCCTGAGTTCCATGCATTTGCCGATCAGGATGCACGGTACAACCTTGGTGCCACATGGACAGGACAAGATGGTCTTAAGGACTACCACAACGTTGAGTTCAGGTATGTCCATAACTCCGAGCGTCTTGCCCTCCAGGGGGACCCACAACCCGATGGAAGCTGGCGCTACGTAGAACCGAATGGTTCGGTCCATACGATCTCTCCAGAGCGTGCTAGCGAGTTCCTAGATCGCACTCAGGCGCAAGCAACCATCATGGTATCTATGCTGGAAAAGTTACGTGATGCTGGTCTTGGTGACAATATCATCGACACCCAAGCACAAAGCGCTTAAACTTCTCCTGCACATTTGTTATCCCCCGCTTTTGCGGGGGTTTCTTTCATGTCTGAATCAGATCAATCCACTATCCAACAAGATATAAACAACTTAGCAAATGAACAAGTCATTGAAACAATCCTTGATGAAGCACCAGCTGATGCATGGATTGCAATCAAAGAAGTATTAATTGAAGGCATCATCGATGCAATGCCTGGCCTGGTAATTGAAAAGATTACTGGCAAAGCAGATGACTTTGATCTTCTTCAAGACATCATGTTTGATTGCTATGAACTTCCTGATAAGAGGAAGGAACTTCTGGAAGATTCGTTCCAGATCCTTGGTCAACAACAAGTTCTTGTACTGATTGCAAACCGCCTTCTCTAATGCCTTACAAACTTAAACGACCATGCATCAAATGTGATGGTCAAAACACAAAGGTTGTTTCAACTGATCACATCAATCCTTACCTTATCAAAAGGTATTGCAAATGTTTTGATTGCGATGCACGTTTTCGTACACTTGAAGTTCATGAACTACCACCCAAAACTCCTGGTCAACCCTTCACAGAAGAAGAGATCAAAGGGATACGAGAGTTGCATGCACTTGGTTTGAGCAGTGGTCAAATTGCTCTGAAGTACAAACGCAACTCTGGTTCCATTCGCAAGATCATTAACAAACAACGTCGCAGTATCATCCAATGACAAGCAACTCCCAGTACATCTACAAGATTGGTGATCGTGTTGCTGAACGCCCCAAGCAACGCGCAATGTTTGGTGTAAAGAAAGAAACAAAGGATTGGATTAAGAAGAATATCTTCCAAAGATATGGCACAGTAATTGGTATGGTTAACAAACCAAACAAGAATGGACGTAAGCAAAAGTACCTAATCATTCAATGGGATCACCTCAAAACACCAATGCAACATGCACAAATGCGTATCTGTCCTGCAGATGCTATTGAACAGTTGACTGCAACTGGCTATGGTTGCTCTGTTGAATAAAAGAACATGAATGTAAACCTTGTTTGGTCAACGCCAAACGCAGAAGAGATGATCGTTAAGATGGCACGTGTCTCTGCACCAAAGAATGAAAGCAACATGGACACAGCTCCAAGGTTGATTCGTTACTTGATTAACCACAAACACTGGTCACCATTTGAAATGGCTAACTTATGTGTTGAAATCAACACAACACGTGCTATCTCAGCTCAGATTTTACGCCATCGATCCTTCTCATTCCAAGAATTCAGTCAGCGCTATGCTGATACCAATCAGCTTGGCTCTGCAGTAATCCCACACCTACGTAGACAGGATCAAAAGAATCGTCAAAATAGTATTGATGATTTACCAGTTGAACTTGTTGGCTCCTACTACAGGAGGATCAGTCAGCTGTACGAAGAAAGCGAACATCTCTATAACGAGATGATTAGCAATGGTGTTGCAAAGGAATGTGCACGTTCAATCTTACCTTTATCAACTCAAACACGTTTGTTTATGAATGGAACACTCAGATCGTGGATGCATTACATTGATCTGCGTTGCTCCAATGGTACGCAGATGGAGCATGCTCAGCTTGCACGTGAAGCAAAGAAAGTATTCACTAAAGAATTCCCTTTGATTAGTGAAGCAGCATTCAATGAAAAAGCCCTTGTTAATCAAGGGCTTAATGGATGAATTAAAAAGTAGATACTGATTCTTTCTTCAGTTCTTTCATGGCACGCTTGGACTCAACATCTGAGCGTGTCATCTTTTTCTTTTTGTTCACCAAGTAAATAATGAATGCCTGGTTCACTGGATCTGACCTCCGGTTACAAAGGGAAAGTAGCAAGCGTTACGGTACTTCAAGCAGAGCCATGGACGGTGGGCTAGGTTCCACCAGGCTTTATCTTGTTGTACTTGTTGATCTTTGTTGTAAGAGCAGCCCCTGTATGTCAATGTCATTTGATTTGGTATCTATTGATACTGAAAGTATATGATCATTGATGTATATGAAGCTGTTCGTGCTGTAACACAAACCTCTACATAAGTAAATCTTATGGATAGAGGGTGTGGCTCCACGGTAATCACGTCGCAGAGCCATTCGTTTACTAACCGAAGGAAGCTACAAAAACTTCGGTTCCCTCTGGACCTGACGTAGCTCTTCTTCGGTCCTGTTACATTCTACTTGTTACGTCCTGGGATGACGTTAAACTCATCCGTATTCCAACTCAATTTCAACCATGCAATTCCTCAAGTTCTCCAACGGCAACAGCAAGCTGACCGATCGCCTTATCTTTTCTCTGCCTGCTGGTTACACCTGTCCTCACGCTGGTGTCTGCAAAACATTTGCTGATCCAGATACTGGTAAGATTCGTGACCTGCCCCAGTACACAGGTGTTGAAGCAGCTTATGAGTTTCGTTGCTTTGCTGCACTATCAGAGAAGTATCCCAACGTACGCAACCTGCGTTGGCATAACTGGAATCTGATCCGTGAATGTATTGCCAATCAATCTGGTGATGCACAAGCCTATGCATTGCGTGATCTCATCGACGAATCACTGACCATGTGTGCGCCCAAGAAATTGGTACGCATCCATGAGTCAGGTGATTTCTGGACAGAGAACTACATGCGTGCTTGGGCAATGGTTGCCATGATGCGCCCATACCAAACGTTCTATGCTTACACCAAGTCACTTGGTATGTGGCTCAACTTGCAGGATCAGATCCCTGACAATATGAAGCTCACTGCATCTCATGGTGGGACACTTGATTACCTCATCCCTAACCATAAGGATGTATTCCAACGTATCTCATACGTTGTCTACACAGAAGAACAAGCAGCTGAGCTTGGCCTCGAGATTGACCATGATGACAGTCATTGCCTGGGTGATAAGCCCTTTGCATTGCTTGTCCATGGCTCCCAGAGGGCTGGATCTGACGCAAGCAAAGCGATCAGTGCACGCAAGAAGGCTGGCAAGTTTGTTGGTTACAACAAGAACAAAATGAAATAACGCCTGATTTACTTGCACATCAGATGGAATTCGGTAGTATGCAACCGTCTTCCATCTGATTTATGAGTTACGTCATTGCTTGTTGGCTGCATGATGCACCACATGCCATTACTGCCAATAGTGAAACGAATCGATTTGATTTAATTCCACTAGAATCTGACGTGGCATTGAACAGGATTTTCTCGCATCCTTATCGCGCAGGTGCGCAACAAATCTTGTCCTGGATTAACAACAATGACAGTGAACTTGCAAGTAAAGAACTCTCAATTCAAGATGAGTCCCGCTTCCGCAAATGAAAAGTATCTTGTCTTTGATTTGGAAAGCGATGGACTTTATGACAAAGTAACTAAAGTACATTGCATTGTCATCCATGACATTGGATCCAACCAAACTTTTTCTTATGGGCCTGATTGCATTGCTGATGCTATTGCTCATCTGGCAACCGCTGATGTTTTGATTGGTCACAACATCATCTTCTATGACATCCCAGTACTAAACAAACTTTACTCATTCACCACTACTTCAGAGATCATTGACACACTCATTTGCACACGACTCATCTGGCCCAAGGAAAAACTCTACGAGCTTGACCTTGAACAATATCCGGAAGTTCCACCGAACTTACGTGGATCCGCATCGCTTAAGACATGGGGATGGCGATTGGCCGATCATAAAATCGAATTCAAAGATTTCTCTGAATACTCCAGCGAAATGCTTGCATACTGCAAACAAGACGTTGCTGTTACTACAAAACTTTGGGATCATATCGCCAAGCAATCCTATCCACCATCTGCGCTTAAAGTTGAACATGATTTTGCGCTCGCAATTAATAAACAAATTAGAGCAGGTGTTCCATTTGATGTGGATGCATGTCTTGATTTGGTGGATGATCTCAGAACAAAACAAAGCAAACTTGAAGCAGAATTAAAGGAAGTATTTCCACCTATCCAACACCACACTTGGTTTACCCCCAAGGTAAACAACAAAAATCGTGGTTATGTAAAAGGAGTTCCTTTTGAAAAGATCCGAACTGAACAATTCAATCCTGGATCTCGTCAACAGATTGTTGATCGACTTAAGCAAAAGTACGGATGGCAACCAGAGAAAACAACTGAAAAAGGAAATCCAATCCTTGATGATGAAGTTTTAGAAAAGCTCCCCTACCCAGAAGCAAAACCTCTGGCAGAGTACATGCTCGTCAAGAAACGCCTTGGTCAAATCGCTGATGGGAACAACGCTTGGCTCAAGCTGGTTAATCATGACAGCGGTCGCATGCACGGTGACGTTGTTACTAACGGCTGCGTCACTGGTCGCTGCGCTCATCGGTACCCAAACATGGGCCAGGTGCCAGCGGGTTATTCAGCTTATGGTAAGGAATGTCGTTCATTGTTTCATGCGCCACAAGGATGGAACATGATTGGTATTGATGCCAAGGCATTGGAGTTGCGTTGCCTTGCAGGTTATCTTGCCTTATATGATGATGGTGAATATGCGCGTGTTGTAACTAATCCTGATATTGATATTCATGTTTATAATCAAGAAAGATTTGGTGTGGCCACCAGGGATATTAGTAAGCGTTTGCTTTATGCCTGCCTATATGGGGCAGGTAATTTAAAAGCAGGAACAATTATTGAACCAAATGAAAAGGATGAGGACGTATTGCGTAAAGCAGGAAGAACTGCAATCAATTCATTCATGCAAGGTGTACCAGCCCTTAAACAATTGAAAGAAAAAATTGATGACAACATTACACACCGGGGTTATCTTATTGGTCTTGATCGTCGCGTTCTTTATTGTCGCTCAGCTTTCAAGGGATTGAATGTGCTCCTGCAATCAGCAGGTGCAATCTTAATGAAACAAGTTGTTATTAATGTACATAACAATATTAAACAAGTGCTTGGTCTTGAGCACGGCAATGGATGGGAACAAGTTTTAATGGTGCATGACGAGATTCAACTCGTATGTGCACCCAGGTACACAGAACAAATCAGGGAACAAGCAATGCTTGCTTTCCCACAGGCACAGGAGTTCTTTGGATTCCAGTGCGACATTGAAGGCGATTCTCGTGTTGGGACCAACTGGTCTGAAACACATTGATTGCCCGTCCTAAGTATGACGTTAAACTGCTTTAACACTGCTTTTTTACGCAATGATGAACTGCGCTTTTGTCTGTGCATCCCTCGCCGAAACACCACGTGAGGTATACACATCTGCAACTTCTTCTTCTTACTGTGCGGAAGTAATTCTTCCTAGGGTAAGTCAAAACAAATCTGAAACTCGAATCAAGTATCACGTCTATGGCAAAGCAGCAGAAAGATTCCTGCGACTCAAGCAGAACTCCCTCATCTATATCCATGGTGCCACCTTACGATTTGATGTTCAGACCAAGACCCACTCCTTACATGCAGGTTCTCTTGCAGAAGTTACTGAATCATTCCCGATCTTCAATGATGTAATTCTTGCAGGACGTTGTATCAAAGATATTGACAAGGAAGATCCACGTGCTTTCAAGACAACTGCTGATGGCACAATGATTTGCTCGCAAACATTAAGTGTTTCCACTGGTAGAAACCAGTGTGATCTATTTAATTTCTATGCAATCAATAATGCTAATGATCGTTTGAATCTTGCAGAACTTATCTGCAACATGACTAAGAAAGGAACAGAGATGACTCTTCGTGGTCGCCTTGTAACAGATGCATGGAATGATAAACAAACCAATGAGCGCCGTACAGCAACCAAGATTCAAATCAATAAGGTAAATATTGTACGGACTCGTGATGAGTCCAAAGATAAACCTGTGGTTTCACAAACAACTGTGGCTGCCGAAGGGAATGTAGCTAGCCTATGGGGAGGCAAAACGGTTGAGGATTCCCAGGATGCATGGAACGAAGCATCTGGTGGTGGCTTGCCTGAACTTCCAGGTCAATACACCGCAGCTCCTGTTTTTGCATCGGACGAACCCTTCTGATCTCTTGGTACAATAAGTACCCGTCCTGGGATGACGTTAAACTCATCCACTTTTCACTAAGAACAAACCATGACTTCTTCTCCGACCAAAACCAAGAAAGATGCACTGGCTACTCGTAGCCTTGATTCGTTTAAACTTTTTGCAAGCAAAGAGTTTATTTCTGGTTACCAGAACTTGGTAACAATTCAACCACTGAATAAATCAAAAGTACGTGGTTGGTTTGTACGTAAATCAGACCTTGATGTCTGTGGATGGACAGCAACGGAAGATGACTTTACCCCAGGTTCTGTCATCTGGAATTACAAGCAAACCTTTGGTATGGCTCCCAATACTTCTATTGAAGAGGGATTGAATTTTACTGAGCCTCGCATTCAAGTATTGTTGCGTTCACCTTTGATGGTGGAAGAAACTACTGGTATGCGCCAAGTAATTGGTACGTTTGAAGATGAAGAAGTAAAAGCAATCTTTGATAATGATAAGGTTGCTTCTGATCTTGCCAATAGCAAAGGCGAGATGTACAAGCGTAAGTACAGTGTACGTACAAAGTATTTGATCTTTATCCTGACCAAGGATAATAAGCGTGCTCACAAAAATCCTATTGTGCTTACACTTAAAGGATTGAATGGTACTGATGTATCAGATAAAGTAAAGCTTTATGAGAAAGAGATGTCTAAGTGCTTAAGCAAAGCACTGGACTCTGAGATCCCACTTGCATTCAACGAAAAGTTCTATGCAACCACAGTGTTTACACCTGTGCTTGCAAATGAAATGCGTGGTGCAAATAACGTTGAGATCTGTGCAATTGAATCCTTTTCGATTCCAGATTATTCAACGCAAGAAGCTGCAATTGAATCGTTGAATAACCTTTCAATTCCAGACGAGGATCGTGCATCTACTTGGAAGTTCCAAGAGTTGTTTGATGATTACATCAATCAACATGCAAAGCAAGATGCCAAGAAACTCAATGGTTCTTATGGCATCAAAGAAGGATTGAACATTCTTCCTGTCTCACGTAGCAACGACGCAGTTGATGTGAAGGTGCTTCCAGCACGTGATGAAATGACAGGGGAAGATTCATTCCTCTGATTTAGTTTTAACTTCTGGGTTAGCCAAGTCATCTCCATCAATAGAAATATTGTTGAAGATAAACATGTCTTGTACTAACCCACGAATTACACCTTGACGTTGAGTGGCGATCTGCGCAAGCAAGGTCGCCATTTCTTTTAAGGCACCAACTGAATTACAATCTTCAATGGAACGTTTAATCTTTTCAAGCCAAAACTTATCATCAAGCGTTGGTTCAATTTGGAATTTGGTTAGAGGCACGTACTTTATCTCTTCCATAAAGTATTAAGTTGTTACAAAACATTCTAACCAATGCATTAAACTCACACTAAATCTTTTGTTTCTGTTAAGGATTACTCACATGAAACCCGAACAAAAAGCTGCTGTCAAGGTTGGTGGTACCACAGCTCTGGTTACTGCTGGCCTTGCTCTTCTGTTGCCTTCTCCTGCCGCTTGGGCTGCAGTGATCTACGGATCGTATAGAATGGCAAAAGGCGCCTACCAACGCGCTAAGGAAGACCGGCTCCAGCAGGACTACTGGCTGGACAACTGATCCAACTTCAACCCAACCCAAGTCCAACTCATGTCAAACCAACAGGTAACCGAGCTTGATGCTGCGCAAAAATTTATTTACACACGTACCAACATACGTCGTGCCTTCAATGATTTTGATGACACTGACATTGCTGACATCTATCTTCAAGGCGAAGATTGTCTGATCTTACGTCGTGATGGTAGCCAGCAAACATACAACAGAGAACCCATCAAGGTTGCATATACCAGCTATACTCATCGCTTAAAAGATTTCTTTTCTTACCTTGGTCCTAACTATCGCGGTCCTAGTGTATGGCATAACAATGCTTATGTTCTTTTTAAAGGATGGTACTACTCCCATGCGTTAGGTCACCTTACACCTAATGCAAGATTGCAAGCTGCATGGGCGGATCGTTTCATTCATCTGAACGATGTACAAAAAGTAACTGCTCTATTGCAATCAGATCAAGCAGACCTTGGTCATCTCATTGCACCAGATGGTTTGCGTGCACAAGATATGCCCATTGATTTCAACAGCAGCTTAGATACTGTTGAAGAAGTCAAGCCAATCTTTGGTGAGCCATGGTGTTCTTGTGGTTCGTATCAACAACAACTTAATAACATCTCTTCTTTTTCCCAGGAGATTGAAGGCTTCAAGCCATGGTGCATCCATCTGTCCTGGTTCAATAAGTACCGCGAGATGCTATCCAAACGTACGGAAGCACGTAACCAAGCACCGAACGGCACACCAAGTAAGTGTGTTGCATGGTGGTACCAGCCGCCTTCTGACCATCTATCTGATGGTTTATTCAAGGTGCTCTACACAACATATGGTGCTCAAGCACCTGTCAGCCACTGGCGTAACTACAAACCAGATGAGCATTTCACACAAAACCATGCATGGGATTTGTTCTTCAATATGATGGAGGCGGGATACGTACCATTCCCTGGTCGCTCACTTCCACAACTTCAATCTGTTGTTAAAAAGCAATGACAACCAAACCAATGGAACTTTCTGAACTCAATCTCCTGCTTGCCAGCAATAAACTCATTGCTGAGATCACCGACAAAGAAGATGGTGATGGCATTGAAATTAAATTGAACTGGGATGACAATGATCCAGATCTAAAGCGTTGGGACAAGATGTCAAAGAAAAAGAAGTGTGAGTTGTTTGAAGCACTTCTTTACAAAATAGTTGAACCAAGGGTTGACGAGCCTGGTAAGCTAGCACTGTCCGCCAAGGACATCAAGCTCTGACGAGACGTCCTAAGCATGACGATAAACTGCTTATCCAAAACAACTTTAATTTCATGTTTGAATCATTCATTTCTTTTTGTGTTCCAGTAATTAAAGATTTGCTTTGGGCAGCAGCAGGCATGCTGCTGACCTATGCACTCAACAAATTCCAAACTCAATTCAACTAGTCATGACACAAATTACTCAAGCTAAACTAAAAGAGCTTAACGTCATTAAACTCTACGAGCACTATGGTGCCCTGGAACGCTCTCTTCCTTTACTCACTCCTGAGTCCCAGGAAATGGCTAAAGCGGAGTTGGAAGCTTGCGCCAACCTTCGCTCAGAAAAGATTGATCGCATCTATTACGCAATGGCTTCCCATGAAGATGCTATTGAACGGATCAAAAAAGAAGCAACGCTTGTCACAGAAGCCAAACGTCACCACGAATCCCAGCTGCGGTCCCTCAAGGGCTTGTTAAATTATCTACGTCGTGTCCTACCAAAGGACTCGAATAAGATCACTGGTCGTAATTACGAGTTTACTCTTGCAAGAAAAAAAGAACTTAGTGTCGAAATCACCTCGGATCCACAGTTTTGGCACACTGAAGAAAGAGCAACTTATTGCATTGAACAAGAAGTCACCACAACAAAAAGAACTGTGTTACGTTCAATGTCAGGAGAAGTTCTTTCCGAAAGAACAGAACCTAAAACCACAACAACAGTCGTACCAAACCTTGACGCAATACGCAGTGCCTACAAAGATGGTAAACAACTTCCGCTCGGAGTCAAAGTCACCCAAGAATACAGTGTCCGTTCAAAACGAATCTTCTCAGAAGCAAACGTGGACTTGGTTCCATCCGAATATCCAAGAGAGCTTCTACGAGAAGATTCCAGCACCGAAGGATGCTGATGATGCACGCTTCTTGATGAATGCACATAATCAAGCAATTACTGATTTTAATCTCCAGCTAGAGATCAATGATCTAACAATGGAGATGGTAAAAGCAAATAACCCTCTTATCGTTGGCCGCGATAAAGGTAAGGATATGGATTATGATGCATTGGAATACAAGAAGTTTAAATTACTTACTAGTAAGCGGTACCACCAGAACTCTGCTCATGCATACTGGTACTGGCTGGAACGTGAACGTTTGGATAAATAAAGTCGCATACAATAGATAAAGCAGCAGGAGTTCCATGGGCGGTGATTCAGTACTAAATAAATTAATTGCTGGATTTACCAGTGATGGAACTCCTCTTTCTGCAACAATTGGTTCAAAGATTGAGCATGGTGTTGTCATCTTGACAGCAGCCATGCTTTCTAATGAAAACCTTGCGGCATCAATGGATGCAGAGGAAATGGTTGATGCTGCCATTAATTACTACAACTTAATTCAAGAACGTCTTGGTTACTACCAAGCTCATCAAACAAATTCCCTGGAGCGTTTGCTAGAAAAATAAATCCTGTTAAAGTAAACAGGTCTATTACTAGCAGATGGAAACTGTTCCGGTACCAAAACTCACCATATCATTTGCAGTTGATGTTGAAGTTGCTTACAACTCCTTCAATGGTAAAACTGCAGATGAATTATCTGAATCATTACAAGATGAACTTCATGACCTGTTGTTTGAACTAGATCAGGTCACTGGCGTTTATACTAGCTGCACATCCATTTCTTCTGATGACTGACGATCTTGCAACAAAGCTCCGGACTGCCGGTGCTTTTGATTCTCCATGGTTAAAAAACCAACTTGAAACATGGGATGTAAGCTCTGAGCAAAAGAAAGCTGATTTCATGGAGCACATGTACCAGTGCAGTGGCCGTAAGGATGCACCCCCTGGTGTCAAAGGAACATACACTGGTTTGTGGTTTGACTTCTGCGTCAACGAAGCAGGTCCTGCTATGCGCCAACGTTATTTTGAAATGCTTGAAGCAATTCGCCTCTATGAAGCAGGGCAATTAAAAATGGAATCCGTTTCTTAATTTTCTTGTAATTTTAATTGTACAAAGACGTATCACACTAGTGATGCGTCTATTTATTTTAAAGAAAAAAATGGATTCTCAACAAAGTATTGACCAATGGAAAAAGTGGTACAAACACAACAAGTTGGTTGCTGAATTAGACCAGCCTCTTGTTACTAAATCTTCCAGGGAAAAAATGCACAACACAACAGATGCTGTCCAAAGCTTAAATCAAAAGACACATTTTGATAAAGCAAAGGAATATTTCCTTGATACAATCTCTCAGTACAGCGAAGAACTATCTGGTCAACAGATCTTTAAAGCTTTCTATGCTGCTGCCCAGGAAAACCTTGATTACTTTGATAAGGAATATAAAAAAGCAAAGCAAATTGTTGATTGCATCCAGGCATTGAACAATGACAAGAACTAAAGATCCTACTTATCCACAATGGATATGTGATGCATGCGGTCAAAACTTTGGTACCTGGTACACAAAAGGTACTTACGTTGGTCCACCACATCACTACGCTACCTACCACGAAGGATCGTGTGATTTATGTAAACAAGAAAAAGTCCCTGTTACTGAGCCCAGGGACTACGGTCATCTCCATGCCAAGTGGAAAGAGAAATATTATTCCTAATCATTAATCTTTGGTAGGCAAATCAAAAGGTTCATTGGATTTGTTCCAGAACTTTTGATTTGCCTCCAGCAATGCTTCTGTTACTTCTTGCTTAAAAGAACCACGGGGGACAAAGATATCATCCATATCAACTTTGTATTCAGGATGCTTTTGTTCAAATTCAACTTCTGTAGCATACAACAGGGATTGCACAATATCGTTGATCACTTCAAGTGTTTTTCCTTGGATATTTTCCCAGGTGTATCCAGGGAACAGATCATCTTTCACACGATCAAGCAACGCTTTCTTGCAATGCCATCGTGCATCAAACATGCTGGTGAATGATTCCCAATCTTCTTGAGTTTTAAAATTAGGAATACTCATCTTACCCAAGAAACAAAAAATTAATTTGGTGTCCGGTAGCTGGTCCTCACGCGGTGCCAACCTTGCCGCAGCCGGACGCTACGGACGCTTGCGATCTCTCGAAAAAGATTGCTCGCGCATACTAGCGGATTATGTGGCGGTGATGGCTTGAAGAGTTGCGTCAGGGAGGCGTTCCGGGAAGTAGGTTAGGCGGGAGATGGTGCCGTTCAAGTAGTCTAAATTAGATCTAGATCCAAGTTCAAGCTCTGAGCAATTTGGTAAATTCGCAGTGCCAGCAGTTGCAACGATAGTCCCGCTATTCGCAACACTTGTAGAGCTGCCACTAAAGGCAAAAGCTTCTTTAAGAGCAGAAGAATAAAAAAGATAAAACTGTTGTGTGGCATTGAAGCAATACGCTTGCCCATCTCTTAACTGTATCCTATTGCCTGTACCAGTTTCGATTGCTTGGATTCTTGCAGGTAAACCGAGTCCTTGGCTGCCTAGGTTGGTGAAAAATGTGCCCTCACTCTGGTTATACCAACTACTAAAATTACTTCCACTAATAGTCGCCATATCCGCCGACCGTGTTAATGCGGTGCCGGTGGTTGGGATGTAGGAGGTTGGGAAGGCTCCTGTTTCTAGTTGGGCGCCCCATAGAAGAACGCCTGATGTATTGTCTCCAGTATATTGATCTGAACCATTTTCATCAACTAATCTAATTAAAGCTAACGCAGAAGAAGTTGCAACTGGCGTAAAAGTTAAAACACATCTCCACCAGCCATTTGGAAGCTCTTCAGTTAAAGCAGTAGCAAACAGTTCTCCACTTGTTGCTCCTGTTAAAAGATCAAAAAAAGCAGTTCTTGAGGAAGCTCCATCAAAAAGCACCATCCTAATTTGAGTGCGCCCAGAAGCTTTTGCAAATACGCTAAAAGAGTGAGGAGTGTTTGAGACTGCAACAGTTTTAAATGTTTGATGGGTTCCAGTTGTAAGATTTTCAGTAATTTTGTCTGCAGTCAAAGTACCATCTGGCGCATTCAAAACATTTAAAGATGGAACGGCGCCTGTAAAACCCCAATTTGCAAGGCTAAACTCTTGACTATAAGGGAACAGGTTTGTTCTACTCTCCTCAATCAACAACCCAAGGCTCTCACCAGTGGTTGGGTTGTGGTCGAAGCGTGGTGTGTCAGCACTTGATAGTTGAATAATTCCGTTCTCATCTACATAGGTACCAGGACTTTGGTTAGTACCTACAGGACGGCTGAACGTAATCAAGTTCTGACCCGTCATATAATCATTTAAATTCTTCTGTGATGCAAAGCGCAGGTCCAGGCTCGGTACCACGCCCTTAGCATCTGAATACAGCTTGTTGTCGCCTTTGGCGGTGTTGGTTGTTTTCCAAGTCATTAGATTGCAGCTCCAATGGCTGTGATAAGTGTAGATACACGAGCATCGAGAAGCTCTAGCCCGGAGCTAACCAGATCGTTGGGTAGGGTTTCACCAATTGAATAAAAAGCAATCCGGTCAGATGAAACATTCGAGGGGCCGGGCCTAGCAAAAATTAGGATGTTATTGCTTGTTGGGGTCTGGGATGTGTAGATAACATCAGAGCTAGTTTGATTGTGTCTAAAAACAAAAAGATTTGAAACGCTCCTGTCAACTGCAACAAAGGAGTTATCCGCAGTCAAACCGTTAACAATTCCACCAGATCCACCGCAGTTTGCCCTAGGTATTACCCTAGGAGTAGCTGGCGCAATGAGGACTGATGTACCACCAGAAGTACCTAAACTATCTGAGCCAAATACCATGCGACTATTAACTGGGTCCGCTTCTGTGATATAAACTGAGACGTGTTTGCTGTTTTGCGGATCAGCGTTGTTGGCCCGATTGGTGTCTAAATACTTTGTGCTCCCATTGCCAAGCAGGCCAGTTCTTCTGTTGTAATCTGATGCAGTAAACGGGCCATTATTAGTAGGAGCACTGCCTTTCAACGGCACCAGTGCACCACTCAGAGTTCTAGCACCTGCAAGGATACAAGATGCTTTAATAGCATCCCAGATGCCATCAGCTTTGCAGCCCAAAATAAAATCTGAGTACGCAACCTTTACTTCTTCTTCAAGACCTTGATTATCTGCTGTTTCAACCGCAGCAATGTATGCAGCAACATCAGGGTCAGCAGGACCGTGGATATAGTCCTTTGCAAGAACCACTTTGCCGGGGAGGCCGGCAAAGTCACCTTTCCAAACAAGGCTCATTACGCTGCTCCATTCACTTCAGGAAACGGGCGGTCATACTTCACGATCTCTGCAGGACGATCAGGAGCAAGTAAATTGCGTTGTACCAAGAGAGCCAAGGCATCAGTCACGCGCTGGTCATCAAGAGCGACGCGCTCGGCTGCAGTGAGTTCGTCAATCAGAGCTTTAATCTCAGCAGCATCAGCATTTTGCTTTTCGGCTGCTTCAATCTCGGCTTCGTTATCAGGCGTGCAAGCTGCCTTGTAAGCGGCAACTGCTGCTTCGTACTCGGCAATATCCTCAGGCGTAGGATCCGGGATTGCGGCGAACTTGGCAACCGCGTCGTCGTATGCCTGCTGTTCTGCTGCAGTAGGAATGCCGCCGATCGGATCAGGCACCACGGTGGTGTCTTCTGATGCGGCCAGGATGTTGGCGTATTCAGTTGGTGTGAAGCGTGCGAAGAAACCAGCGCTGGTCACAATGCCGTAGCTGTTGGCGTCGGCGTAGCGTTTGCCGTCTTGCGTGAGGAGCCAAGTGGCGTAATCCTCGGGCGAAAGCTTGGCGCTATTGGCGGCAAAGATTAGGCCGTCAATGGTGCGGGTGTCGGTGATCGTAACGGTGAGAGTGTCCATTTTTTTAAAAATTACTTACCAATAACTGTCCAAGCAGTACCATTGTACCAACAAAGATAAGGGGTTGCTCCTGAGCCGCTATTGACAACAGTATCTCCCCAAGCTAAAGAAGCATCCCCATCGCTAACTCGTGCAAGCTGCCCCACTCCAACACCTGCAGGTAAATTGCCAACAGTTGTTTCAATAGAAACAGCAATAATACTTGTGCCGCCTGACTGTAAATCTAAAAGCTTACTATCAGCTGCGCTATTTGTATCTGTAACATTTACTTTTAAACCAGTAAATACCGTAGTTGAACTATTCCATGTAAGTTCAGTGTTTAAATTTGCACTGCCAGCTAATGCTCCAGAGTTGTTGTACTGGATGTTGCCGGTTGCGCCAGCAACAAGACCAACAGTACCAGTTTGATCCGGGAAGCTGATCGTGCGGTTGGCGGTTGGAGTGACCGATTGAATTGTTGTTGAAAAACTGCCGCCGCTATCTAAATTAACGTCACCACTAATCGTAAGTTGATCACTGGTTTTGTTCCAGGTTAATGCCGTATCTCCTGCTAACGTACCGCCATCATTAAACTGCACCTGGGTATCTGAACCAGCTGCTGTATTAGTATCAACAATATCGAAGTTCCCTGTAAAGGGATTAAATACATATGGCATGGCTCAACTCTTTGTCACACTAGTAAGATTACTGCCACTATACGTTAATGCCAAGTTGGCAACCGTGCTACCACCTGCTCCGCCATCTTTATATACAACGCCTGTTAAAGAGCTTCCGCTATAGGTTAAAGAGATATAATCATGCTGAGGAATTGCCAGTCCCTGTAATACATCAACATTACCAGTAATTGAAACGGTGCTACCGGTAACTGACATTGCGCCACCGGTAATTGAAACCCCCCCTGTAACACCAACGGTGCTACCAGTAACTGCAATAGTGCCACCAGTAACTGAAACTCCCCCTGTAACACCAATTGTGCTACCAGTAACTGCAATAGTGCTACCAGTAACTGCAATAGTGCCACCAGTAACTGAAACTCCCCCTGTAACACCAACGGTGCTACCAGTGACTGAAACACTTCCGCCAGTAATTTGAACTCCGGTAACAACAATAGTACCGCCCGTAATGGTCATAACTCCGCTAACGGGCATGGCGGTACTATTTGTAATCTGTACCTTCCACCCTTGATTTATCATTTCCTTTTAAGGGCATCTTTTATTTTTTAATTCTAACAGTTTTAACTCAACAAATCACAGTAGAATAAAGAAAAAATACCATGTATAGAATTCGTTTCGTAAACGATTTAGGTAATGGCCACTCTGGCTATATCGAATATCAAAACTTATATGTTCAAACAATTTCTGGGCAATCAATTACAACACAACCAAATGGCCCGGCAGGTTCTGATGCCTTTGGTAGATTACGTACATCAAATCCAGTAACCATATTTGATAGCCAGCATCGCTATCAAGAGAATGATAAATGGTCTACAGCAAGTGGTAACTCTGGTTCAACCACATATCAAGTAAATAAAAGTGCTGTTGACCTTAATGTAACCACTGCTTCTGGTGATTACATTTACCGTGAAACCAAACGTGTTTTCCCTTATCAACCAGGGAAATCTTTGTTGATTAATAATTCGTTTGTTTTTGCGGCAGCACAAACAAACCTACGTCAACGCGTTGGTTATTTCGGTACTGATAATGGCATTTACTTTGAACAAGATAATGCAACCTTATATATGGTACTTAGATCCAAAGTGTCTGGATCTGTTGTTAATACACGTATTCCGCAAGGCGAATGGAATGGAGATAAATTAAATGGCCTTGGTCTTTCTGGTTTAACGCTTAATCCAACAAAAGGAAATATTTTCTGGACTGATGTTGAATGGCTTGGTGTTGGTGATGTAAGGTGCGGCTTTATTATCAATGGACAGTTAATTGTTTGTCATACATTTAAAAATGCAAACGCAAAAGACTCCACCTACATGACAACCGCTGCACTACCCTTGCGGCAAGAAATTGAAAATACAGATACCATTGCATCTGGTACTTCTGCGCAACAAATCTGTGCTTCCGTTGTATCAGAAGGTGGTTACACAGCTGCTGGTCAAACGTATGCAATCGATCGTGGTGCCACGCCCATCACACTTGCGACTGGCGGTACAACATATCCAATAATATCAATTCGTTTAAACTCAAGTCGTTTAGATGCTGTTGTTATCCTTTCTGAAATCTATGGTGTCATCACAAGCAACGACAGATGTAAATGGACATTAATTAAAAACGCAACACTAACGGGAGCAAGTTATGCAACCCATTCAAACAACAATGTACAATACGACACCTCGGCAAGCGCACTAAGTGGAGGCACCGTAATTAACGGTGGCTACATTAACCTCCAAGGTGAAAGTCAAGTTGGTGGTCCGACTGATTTTACATACCAATTGGGTAGAACAATTGCAGGTGTGAGTGATGTACTTACTCTTGCTGTAACTCCTATTTCGAACAATACTAATGTGTTATTTGGATTAAAATGGATTGAAGCACTGTAAACCCATGTATACTCCTACATCTCAGCCAGAGGTAACACCTGTTCAGTTGCAACAAACTGAGCTAAAAGCTGTACCAAAAAAAGTTGCAGCTAAATCAAAGGCTGGTGATGTGGGTGGTTTTATCCAGCAGTGCATTTCACTTTGTTCTTATATCAAAGATCTGGAAACGCAATCCCATCTCATCCACCTGAACTATGAAGGTGCCAATTTCTTAGGTGTCCATGCATTTCTTAAGGATCAATACGAGTCTCACTTAGCGCAATTTGATACGCTTGGTGAATACATCCGCAGCATGGACTACCTTCTTCCCATGTGTGCCAACGGATTAGCTGATGCTGGTCCTGGTATGAAACATGTAACAAGCTACAAAGGTACCGATCAACTCTCTACTTACTACAAAAATCTAGAAGAATTAGCTAACAAAGCTAAAAAACTAGAAAAAGCTGCAGCCAAAATTGGTGCTGTTGACATCCAAAATTACATGGCTGATCTTGTTGGCCAATCATTTAAAGCTGCTTGGTTTATTAAAGCTACTTTGAGAAATAATTAATCAACCTGTCCGCGAAACCACTTCTGCCGTCCCATAAACCATTCGGCTAACGTAACTGGATCCTGTGGTCCCACCAGGTGATCACTAGGATCTGGTTCACCAAGATCCATGGCATTACAAAACTCATCCAATTCATTTGCAGGTTCATCACCCTGGATAGCTTTGCGACGTGCTTGACGAATCCATGTATTAACAGTTGGATTGCGATCGGCTAACTTCTGTAACCATGCCATATCCTTTAATTCAACTGGTGCCCCCTTACCAATGCAGTCGCACAAGAATTGAACCCGTAGCCTGGTATTGGTTGAAAGCATTGTCTTCTTCTTTTGTTACTAGTTTATAATGCTCTAGCCTGTGACAGTTAGAACACAGTGGAATACATTTGGCAATTTCATCTGCTATCTTTTCCCAACCCCAACCATCACCTATCATCCTTGACACAGCATGTTTTTTGTCGCCAACATGATGAAAATCAAGTAAACGATAATCATCCAGGCCGCAGTGCTCACAACTTAACGTCTTTTTGTACTCAATAAATTTTTCTCGATTACGCTTGATGCGTTCACGTTTTCTTGTAAGCACTTATTCCAGTGTCGTATAACTCCACTTACTATAAACAAATTTGTCGTAAGGTACGAGATAAAAATAATCGTTCTGATTAAAGCAACTGCATCTGCTTCCTTGTTTTTGTTAGATGCTTTTTCTCCTAGTGCCAAGCACCACAAACGCCACATAAAAAATCCCAGTATTACTGGGATCATAACTTCCTTCTACGCTAGCTGTTGCCTTGAGCAGTTACACGAAAGGTGGAAGGGATTCGACTATTTCCCTTAGAGCTGTATTGCTCCACCGGTTAGGATATCATGACTTTTGCTGCTTGTAACGTCTTGCTGCCCTACCAGCTTTCTTTGCTTTTTCTGTATTCGGAATAAATTGTTTACCTTCTTTGCTACCAGCTCTTTTCTTTTGATCTGTCTCCTCACGTTCTTCTTTTGATAAAGAAGCCCACGCCTTCTCTGGTAAGTAACGTTTGGTATATCCCTTTTGAATTGCTTTATCTGCCATCACTTACTATCCTTATATCTTTTGGCAGCAGCTTTAGCTTTCTTTCCTTTTTCATATTGATCTTTTGTCATCCACTTTTCTTTCCCCCACTTCTCCAGTGACTTTTGTTTCTTACCCTTACCTCCTTTATATCCACCACCTGCTTCTTCGTACTCACGCGCAACAATCTGAGCTTTACGTGCACTCCACTGGCCCGCCTTGCCACCTTTAGTACCAGCCATTACGCGATCTTTAATCCGCTCACGTAACCCTGGTTTTGTATACTTACTATTCTCCTGAGACATCAGGATTATCTTTTTGCTCTTTTAATATTTTAGCCCACTTACATTCCTTTGCTTTCTTCTGCCAATCACGTGGCGGATGTGGTATTAAATACTGGAGTTGCCTAAAGTATTCTTCGAGGCGTTCAGCCTCGGTTTTGGGGCGTTTGATCTCCATCTGATTTACTTGCAAATTGCTGCATTAAATCATCCATCTGCTCCAACGATTCAAGACGGCACAACAAATCTGAAATGGTTGTAATCGTAATTGGATGCTCGGTACGTGCAGCAAATGCCAATGCATCACGCATGTACTCAGCAGCTTGATCAATGGATTCTTTTACTTGGGTAGAAAGGGACATTTCAGATTTCTTTGGTGTTCTAAGTATAGGTGAAAAAAGTAATCTCATGGTTTGTGAAGGATAGGAATTCTGCACATATATATCCTGTCATAACCTCTTTGTAAAAATTCAAAGCAAATGGTAGTGGTATCACAATCCCATTTGCCATTTAATGGGTTGATTTCCGAAAACCTAACGCCATCAGCAATTGGTTCTGCATTGTATACACAGAAACAATTAAATGTAGATGCCAAATTTAGTCGCGAAGGAAGTTTTGATACCTTTGGTCCAGTGTATTCCGAATCTTCGGTATCCATTCGCGTCGCCCAACTGTCATAAATCCAATCAGGAACACCCATGCCAATAGGCAATACACTATACCCAGAAGCAACGTCGTAAGAAGTATCAAATAAAATCCGGACAAGAGCAGGATCATAAACAATATCTGGTTCAATGCATACGATCTTATCGTATGTAGATAGCTTATTTTTTAAATCAGCTAATTCCAGGGTTTCATTCCTTGCTTTAGCAAGGTATTTAACACGTTCTTCTGCTTTAATTGAACCAAAGTATGGCCAACCGTAATCAACGCTTTTGCAGATTACGTCATTAAATACTGTTTCAAGCAAAGAAATTTCTTGTTCTAATATTTCTTTTGTTCCATCAACTGAATCATTTTCTAGTACAACAAGATCAAATGTCATATCTGGATTGCATGTAACCAAACGCTGCAGCTGTGCAGACCAACAAGCAATGTGCGGCTCGCGGTTTCTAATGATGGTTGAAATTAAGCAGCGCATTTGTACAGCTCCTTCGACAGGTCAAATACGTTCTCTTTAGTTATAAAATGGTTGTTGCCAATGTAGAAAGCATTTGTGTGGATTTCCTCACTATTAGGTAAGTAAGGTGTTTTTTTATAGTCCTTCATAAAGGGCTGACGTAGTAAGTTACCAACAAGAAATGGACGGGTTTCTATGCCCAGGGCACGCAGTACTCTAATCAACTCATTGCGATGGCTAGCGGTATCACAATGGAAAGGTAATGTCATTGCGCTGTTCCCATAAGGATTTGGTAAGTGTTTGATCCAGGGGTGATCAACCATTGCCATGTAAAAATCGTAATAATTATCTTGACGTTTTCGGATAAATTCATCTAATTTTTTTAGCTGCACACTGCCCAACACAGCGCCAAGTTCGTTATTGCGGAAGTTATAGCCTTCGGTTGGAAACAAGAAAGCTGGATCAATATCAATGCTCTCTGCTTCGTACTTAAGGCGTTCTTCTTTATCCATCTCACGTGACATGCCATGAGATCGTTTTGCACGCATTAGGTTATACAAATCTTTATTGTTTGTACACACCATGCCACCTTCAATAGTGGTCATATGGTGTCCGAAGTAAAAAGAAAATGTAGAACCCAGGCCTGTATTACCAACCTTCACGCCTTCTGTATCGACTGCTCCATGGGATTCACAGCAATCCTCAAGCAAAATTGCATCGGGCCAATACTCCTTAATTTGTTGCAATTCATTTGCAAACCCCATGATATGCGTTACATACACCACATCTGGTGTAATGCCTACTTCTTTGAAACGCTTTAACGATTCAAAGGTAGGAGAGTAAGATCCATACTCAATGTCATAGAAAAATAAATCGTGCCCTTGTTGCTTAAACGTTGAGATGTTTGTTGCCCAGTTCACGGCAGGGCAAAAAATCTTTAACTTCTTTTCCTTTGAAAAATACAATTCCCTTACTGCATCCAATAGCAGTGTGTTTGCTGTCGTACCACTGCTAACGAATAGGGAATACTTACGCCCTTGCCACTTGGACCACTCGGTTTCAAACGCACGGCACCTGGGACCATTCGTAAAACGATCATTGGTCAAAATAAATTTGATTAGCTCAAACTTCTCAGAGAAACCAATGGCATTCTTTTGTAGTGGCCAATCAAATTTCGACATTTCTAACGCTTAAATCTTGGTTATAGTTACGAGTATAAACAAAAGTTCCGATGAAAAAAGCACTGATTACAGGAATTACTGGCCAAGATGGTGCCTACCTCACACGTAACCTAATCGACAAGGGGTACCAGGTGCTTGGTCTTGTTCGCAACAATGCAAACTCCGGTAATAAAGATAAACTGAATTGGATCTTCCATGATTACATCCCACCTGAAGTCTCATTTGAGTTCTCTGATATGACCGATGCAACCTCGGTGCATCGTGCCGTAAATAATTTTGCTCCTGATGAGGTATACAACCTTGCTGCTCAAAGCCATGTAGGCGTTAGCTTTAAATCACCTGGCAGTACTTCCTACACAAATGCAATTGGTGTACTCAATATCCTAGAAGCATGTCGTAATGCAAATGCAAAACCAAAGTTCTATCAGGCGGCTACGTCTGAGATGTTTGGTAAAGTCCAACAAGTACCGCAAACTGAATCAACTCCCTTCTATCCCAGGAGTCCATATGGTGTTGCCAAGCTTTTTGGTTACTGGCTAACGATTAACTATCGTGAAAGCTACGACCTTTTCGGATGTAATGGCATCCTTTTCAACCACGAATCTCCCCTGCGTGGTGAAGAGTTTGTAACACGTAAAATCACCAAAGCAATTGGGAGAATCTGGAACGGTAAACAAGAGTACGTTGAACTAGGTAACCTTGATTCCAAGAGGGACTGGGGGCATGCACGGGATTACGTAGAAGCAATGTATCTTATGCTTCAGCAGGACCAGGCTGATGACTATGTAATTTCAACGGGTAAGCAAACAAGTGTTAGGAAGTTCTGTGAAATTGCATTTGAAACCGCAGGTCTTCCAATTACCTGGGAAGGTGAAGGCTTAAATGAGGTTGGTTATTGCAAAAAGATGGATCAAGTCGTAATCAGAATTAATCCTGAGTACTACCGACCAGCGGAAGTAGATTCTCTACTTGGTGATTCAACTTACGCAAAAGAAAAACTAGGATGGAAAATTCAATCCACCCTAGAACAACTCATTCAAGAAATGATTGCTTACGACTTAGCGCATGCTTCCGCTAGGCGGCGTTGATTATTTTCAATCACAAGGGGGTGGGGTAATACTTCCTCCTTGTGTTTAATTTCAGCTTTCAAATTAGGATCTGCAATCACTTCATAGCCATTAGCGCGAACACCTCGGCAGAATTCCCAGTGCTCAACACCATCCATCACTGCCCACTCAGCATACTCCTCTCCGTTAATTGCATCTTCACGTACCAAGGCAATTGAACCAAACGCACTGTTGCAGCTAACAGGTTCACCGTTGTCCCAGGCTTCTCGATCTTCTTTGGTGAGGAATGGATTTGCAGCGAACGTAAGGCATTGCTGGCCAAAACAATCAACGAGTGACCAGCTGTCGTAATAAGATGGACGATCAGTATCTTCTACGTAATCACGTACGTTCTGCGTTGTATTAGGAGAAATCATTCCCCAGCTTCGATTTGTTTCTAGCTTTTCAACCATCTCTGTGATAAGCCTGGGCTCCCAATAAACATCACTATCAACAACAAGGAGATAATCGTAGTTGTAATAATTGTTTAAAGGTGCCAAGGCAAGGTTTCGATACCTTGCTTGATACGTCACACGATCTAACGATGCAACACTACCCCACTTTGGTGCATCAATGCATTCACTGGTAAGCAAACCCTTTCTGCCTCGGAGCCACGAAAGCAGGATTTGTGGCGTGTCATCTACCGAATCATTTTCAAAAAAAGAATACACACAGCCAATCTGATGTTCTTTCAGTTCTTTCTCTAGTGCTTCAAACTGAGCAAGCGAGCGTTCAATATAACTTGCACTATTGCGCCAAAGGGAAAGGATGGCAACAATCTTTTGCTTCTTCATAGATCAATACGTGTGTACGGAATGTCATCAGATTTTAAACGATCTTCGTACTCATCAGCTTCAATTGTTTCTACATCTTCAAACGACAAATTATTAAAGCAACCAGTTCGTCGTTCGTCATCAAAATCAAAGTAAAACCTAGTTAAGTTAGAAGACATAACCAAAGCACACGCCAAATAAAACAGATGTAATCACTAATGCAATCCTAACGTCACGATCAAAACTAAAGAACTGATCAAAGGCAGCTCTCCATAGCGCAGAAAAGGCCCACTTAAAACAAGAGATGTATCCCCGTATACCAAGGAAAAACTTGTTCATCGCAGGAAGTGCAAGGTTTCTTTAATGTATTTTACCGATTTAATTAATTCGGCCCTGCTTTGTTTGCCCATCAAGATAAGTGCCAATTGCTGCATCGCACACTGAATCCTTTCTTCTCTGCTCTCCTCCTTCACCGGGAGGCAACCTCACTAAAGAAAATGTACGCATCAATACTGATAACTACCAACATGGCGCCCAGTACTGCGGCAATTCCGTAGTAAAACTCTTTCATTTTTTAAGAGTTAAATAATGTTTAAAACGGCATAAACACCAAAATGTTTCTGCGCAAAAACATTGTAAGCCAATGCTGCTTGTTCTTCCTTATCAAAACAGCCTAGATGATATTTTTTATTATTTAACCATGCTTGTGCGGCCCATTTGTTTCGTTTTTTATACACACCTTTCCATCTGCTTTGCGGCTCTGTTTTATATTTTTTCTTTTTTCCATTTGCTGCATTTTGAGATCTATTGGCAAGTCTTAAATCTTTTTTGTTGTTTTTATCACCATCATTAATGGTGTGATCGACTTCAAAATTACCTGGGTCTTTTTTATTTCTAAGCAAATACAATATTCTGTGTACGTAATAATCTTTCTTGTTTATGCGAACTACCCAATAACCATGAGGTTTTAAAGAACCAGCCGGATCGCCTGGCTTAAATCGCAAAGAAGTTGGATTTTTCCAAACGAGTCCGCTTTTTGAACTGGAACATTCTTGGAAATAATAAAATGCTTTTTCGTAGGAAAGCAAAGGCTTTTTGGTTTTCATTTTTGATAGAATAAAATCAATACACTAGGCCGTAATGACCTGCATTTGGGAAGAATCCAAAAAACAATGGTCCCAAACCCTAACGGAATTGAATAAAGGTCCTGCCAGGATAGCAATAAAAGGACGTAGACATTACGTTACACCGTTACCTACTGGACCTGCGCCGTCTGTAACTACTATTATTAGCGAAACAGCTTCCGAAGCAAACAAACGGAAGCTTGAAATGTGGTCTAAAGCTAATCCAGGTGTTAAAGAAGCTGCTGCAGAACGTGGTACTGCCATTCACTACGGCATGGAACAGTACCTCAAAGGTAATAAAACCCCGGACATTAAAGAAGAATACGCTGATTTTTGGTCGGGTATGCCACCGATTCTGGATCAGTTCCAGGAAGTCCTTTGGGCTGAGTCTCCTGTTCTGGATAAGTTTGACTTCACTATTGGTGCTGATGATGTCGCTCGTGTCTGGGGTTGTGATGACGAAGGCAGGGCTTGGGCTGGTGCTCCTGACATTATCGCTGTTGCTAATAATAAGTTAACTCTTGCTGACCTAAAGACCAGCGTCAAACCTTACAGCCGTAAGTGGCCTAAAGATGTAGAAAAAGGTTCCCAGGAATGGAGAGATCTGTTGGGTGGTCACCTTAAGTTTAAAAAAACTTGCAAGCAACTCGCGGCATATGATATTGCAATTGAACAAACACTCGGCATGACCGTACAGCAAGCAGCTATTTTAGTTTCTACACCTGTGCGTACGCAAATTTTTAAAATTTCGAGAAAATTTCTTAATTCTTTAAGAGAAGACTGGTACGCATTAGTTGCTGAGTATTACACCCAAATCGAAAATTGTGGAGTTTATGACCCAGACCTCATCTAAGCGTTGCACTCGCTGCAAAAAAGTAAAACAATTTAGTTATTTTGGTTTTTCTGGCTATATTAAAAAGAATGGCGAAGCAAGCCTTTCTTCAATATGTCGTGAATGCCAAAACGAATTGCGAGTAGAAAGAAAATTTGGTGTAAATTATAAACACTATAAAGCAATTCTAAAAGCGCAAGGTGGTTGTTGTGCTAACCCAGGTTGCCGTTCTATGACGCCCGGCGCACCCGGAAGGAAGCGGTTTTATATAGACCATTGCCATGAAACAGGAAAAATAAGAGGACTTCTCTGCCACTCATGTAATCTTGCATTAGGACACATACAAGATAAAGTTGAGAAACTAGAAGGTTTAATTACGTATTTAAATGATCAAACAACTTCTTGGGGCCATATACAAAAAAATAATTAAATGGTGGCATAAAATATGGTTTGAAGCAAAGCTAAAAGCAACGCTTGATACCATTGAAATTAACAATAGGATTCAAGCTGAACTAGAGCTAGAGAAAGCTAATCAACCAATCTACAAAGAACACCCAATTGATTCTGAACTACAGACCGGTGAGTCCCAAAAGCTTGGTGGGATGATCCAACTTACTGCACCTTGGTATACTGATGGCCTACAACCCCCACACTCCCATGGAAGCACGCAAGCGTCTGGCTTGGACGATCGCATGTGAACGTGCTGTTGTCACGAAGGAAGATGCCGTTCTGCTATACGAAAAGATGATGAAAGAAATGGAAGCAACAGATAAACGTAATAAATATAAAGAAACTGAGTCCAATAAGTCTTGATTATTTTAAATTAACATTGGCGCTCATGTGATTTGGTGCACGTAGGATAAAAGAACACAAACCAGGCGCTCCCCATGGACATCTATGTCGGCATGGGTGAGTGGATGAATAGTCTCATGAGTCGCATGCAAGATGCGATGGATGGGGACTCTTTTTATCTGCCCACCCTCATGCATCTACATGCCTACACAATCCTAAAGGAAGGCGCATTTCCACATAAACACTTTAGAGTAGAACTCACACCCACCAAGGCACATGACGAGCACGAATTACAAATCTCTTAAAGCAGGAGAAATTCGTCTCGACTACATCCCTATCGATTGGCCTCTCACCCCCCTTGGGGCAAATAAAGATCCTTACATCCAGGGTTGGCAGAAAACTCCGTTTAGCGTAGACGAAATTGAAAAAGAACTCACAACGGGAGAATGTAAAGCAATTGGCGTACTTGGCGGCCCTGCCTATAACCATCCTTTTGGCTTGGTCTGGGTTGATGTTGATGGACCTAGCGTTTATCAACTCATCGAAGAAATCAGCAATATTCCATTACAAGATGCATTGCCTCCCACCCTTACCATCCTCAGCGGTAAAGTGGGCAGGGAACGCAGGCTATACAAACTAGACCGTAATAAACACAAGCACTTCCTGCGTAATAAGTACACCTGGCACGCACAAGAAAACAAAGAACGTCTTGAAATCTTGTGGAAGAAACACCAAGGTGTGTTAATGGGTTTGCACCCAGAAACTGAAGGTTACTTCACAGCTGATGGCTTGGGTTTTGAATGGGCAGATAAACTGCCTGAACTACCGGACTGGATCCTGAATGGCATCATCACCAAAAATGCCAAGCTAGGGAAACCGGCACAGGAAACCAGCCGAATGGTTGGTAGTAATTTCGTTGTCCAAACGCATATCTCATTAGAACGCAATATCAAACAAGCTATTGAAGCAACTTGGGGTATGGCCCCAGGTGCAGCAGATGATTACGACATCTGGATCACTGTTGGACAAGTGCTTCATAACTTGGATGAAAGCCTTCTTGATATTTGGGATGAATGGTCCAAACAATCAGATAAGTACAGAGAAGGCGAATGCCATAAACGCTGGCTGTCCTTTACTAAAGGTGCAGGCCGTGGCCTCGGTTCCCTTATTCACATCGCTAGTGAGAATGGTTGGACTCCTCCTCAGGACCATAAGGCGCTAAGTGTTGATGATGAGACACTAGCTGATTCGGAAAAACTACTTCCTCAAATTGAAGAGGATTCTTATATTCACATGGAAATTCTTGCGCAGGAAAACTTAGGTTCACAAACTCAAAGCCAGGCGCCTCAGCCGGTAAACAAGTCTGATAAGAAACAGAAATCAAAAGAAAAGCAGCAGCACAATCAACCATCGAACAAGATTACCGATGAAGTGCTTGGTATGTATAGCGGAAATTTGCTCTTCAGTCAACCGCACAACCAGTTCTTTGCCTATGACATCACCAGGGGCGTATGGGAGAAACAAACCAAAATTGAAACTTATGGTTCTATCCGTGAGAAATTACACATCCTTACTCATACCGAGTGGTTGCCCCGTGGCTTCAATCAACGGCTAATTGAAGATGTCTATAAACAGCTCCAGGCGTTACTTCCTTTCAGCGATTGGTATGAAGGTACTGATCACCTTCTATTTACCAATGGTGTCCTTGACGTTGAATCAAAGAAGCTACTGCCATTCAACAGGGAGCTTTACCTGACCCAACAGATGCCCTATCAATACGATGAGCATGCAACCTGTGAACCAATCATCAAATGGTTGAAGCACACGCAACATGGTTCCTGGCATCGCGCACAAGTATTACGTGCATGGTTACGAGCAACCCTCCTGGGGCGCTCTGAAATCCAAAAGTTTCTTGAAATCGTTGGTCCTGGTAAATCTGGTAAATCAACCTACGCAAATCTTGCAGTAGCACTCGTTGGTAAAAGCAATACCTACTCCACTGATTTTGAAAACATGGAGAAGAATCGCTTTGAAGCAGCTGCTTATATGGGTAAAAAACTACTCCTATTCCAGGATGCTGATCGTTGGGGTGGTTCTGTCTCCAAACTAAAAGCAATCACTGGTAATGATTGGATTCGTAGCGAACGTAAGTATCAGGGAGAAGCACTAGATCCTTTTCAATACCAAGGCATGGTAGTTATTACTGCCAATGAAGCCATTCAATCCACTGATTACACATCTGGTTTGGCGCGTCGGCGCCTTACAATCCCATTCGATCGACCATTTGAAGGTACACAAGCTGAACAAAAAGAACTAATCAAGTTCGATAGCAAAGGCAATCCACAAGGAATATTTGCTGCTTTGCTCCCAGGCCTCGTTAACTGGGTACTGGATATGTCAGAAAATGAAATGCGTTCCTACTTAATGGAAACCGCAAAGCATGTTGACTTCTTCCAGAAGTATGAAAAGGAACAAAGCCTTCGTTCTAACCCACTTCTTGACTGGATGGATAAGCATGTGGTCTTTGATCCAGGTGTTGCTGCAGTTATCGGTACCTGTAAAGCAGGACAAGGTGGTAGTAACTTCTATGACAAGCACACCAGGTGGATGTACCCAAGCTATGCCGAGTTTTGCAGGAGTTGTAATGTAGGTTTTGTGGGACGCAGCCGCTTTGAAGTACTCTTCTTTGATATCTGTAAGCACCAGCTGAAGCTCAATATCTTTGGTAAAAATGAAGGGCGTGGCATCAAGGTGATTAATGCTGCACTGCGTGACTCAAACCCAACCAAGTATGAGCACTACCCTTCTGTTGTTGAGGTATCAGCTAATCCCGAAAAGTACTTTGAGCTTTATGGCATGAACCCTTCGGGTAACAATACTAAATAAGTTAGTAAGAACTAGATAAAAGGCCTTCTAGTTCTTCAATTTTTTTATCTTTTTCTGTTTTAATGCCAAGTGTATTTGATAGCAGGCCACCAAGTCCCATACCCGTAATAACACCAATTTCGTCACCGGCAAAACGACCTACTGCGCGACCAACATTCTCGCCAGTAACATTTTTGGGGCCTTGTAAAAGTTTTTCAAAGGCCTCTCCCATGTCCATTTCAAGACCTGGCACTGTTTTACCTTTCTGTAGCATTGCCATTTTTGCAATGTTGTTATCCATATTTGCCGCAGCTTGTACATTAATTAAATTCTCAACTTGATTAAATCCTTGATTCATTAAATTTTGAAGGCCTTCACCCATTTGTTGTCTTTGAGCTGGAGAAAGATTTTCCAACATTTCAAGACCTGCGCGTCCCTGTCCTGCTGCGCCAACAAAAGTTTGATACTTTTTAAATGTTTCCGCATCTACTCCATATTTATTTGCAAACGCTTGTGGGTTTTGTAAAGCTTCGTTTAAAAGCTGTGCCGATGTTTGTTTTTTAAGCTCTTGTTTGATCTGTCCTTTTCCATAACGCAGTGTTTCTGCGCCGCCGCTTGCTAAAGTTTTTTGTCCTGCAAGCCTTCCAAAAGAAGCTAATAATCCTGATTGATCTTTTAGAGCTTGTGGGTGCAACCGTTTGCCTATTGCTGCGCCAATATTTTTACCTAGTAAACCAAGGCCAATTCCACCTGCAATACCTCCAAGTGTCTGGATAGCAATCTGAGAGGCTGGCGTATCTGAACCAATTAAACTAAGCCCTGCTGCGCCTCCCGCCATAACACCTTCAACGCCTTCCTGAAATAAATCACTCTGTTGCAGACGCATAAACTTGCCTGCTAGATCAGCTTTTGACATTTTATGTTTTTCTTTTATTTTAATATCATCTATTTTTTTGTATAGTAAAGGCAGAGTAACTAGTTTATCTTGGCAAAAAAACCTAAAGTGCTTTGGTGTGGTGACGTTGTTGCAATGACGGGCTTTGCCCGTGTAACTGAAAATGTCATCTACCGCCTTAAAGATCACTTTGAAATCGTTGTACTAGGCAATAACTGGTGGGGTGATCCATGTGATCAACAGAAGGATTTCAAAATGTATCCTTCGTCAAATCGATTCCAAACGGCTCCTTTTGGTGAGCAACGCATCAGGGAAATCGTTGAACGAGAAGAACCTGACGTGGTATTTAGCATTAATGACATGTGGATCATTAATGAGCAATACCGTCAAATTCAAGACCTGCACCAGCAAAAGAAATTTAAATTCGTGGGTTATGCACCCATGGATTCTTATGGTTGGACTGGTTGTATTGCAGATACTGCCAACAACTGGGATGCAGTTGTTTCCTACACAGAATTTGGTGCATACGAATTTGTAAAAGGCGGTATCACCAAACCCATTGCCGTCATTCCGCATGGTGTTACACCAGGGCAGTTCTATCCCATGGATAAACAAGAATGCCGTAAGCAACTGGGGTTAAAGCCGGAGTCGTTTATTGTTTTTAATGGAAACCGTAATCAGTTCCGTAAACGTATTGACATTACGATCCAGGCATTTGCTCAGTTTGCCGTAGATAAACCAGAAACACAGCTCTACCTGCACATGGGAATGAAGGATCAGGGTTGGGACATCATGAATACCTTTGCCAAGGAAATGGCCAAGGTAGGCCTGGATCCCAACAATCGTTTGGTCATGACCAGCCAGGGGGACCAGCCGCCGAACGTACCTTTTGAAATGCTCAACGTCATCTACAACGCTGTTGATGTGGGCGTCAACACCTGCAAAGGAGAAGGCTGGGGTCTTGTCAACTTTGAACACGCTGCCTGTCGTGTGCCCCAGGTGGTGCCAAACCACACCTCCTGCAAAGAAATCTTTGAGGGCTGCGGTGAGCTGATTCGTTGCGACCACGTTGATGTAGACACCAACTACAGCCGTGAGATGCCCTGCCCCTCCTCTGAGCACCTAACAGAGATCCTGAACGATCTGTACCACTCCCCTGACCGCCGCCAACGTGTCGCTGAGGACTGCTACACACGGGTAACGGATCCCCAATTCCACTGGGATACGGTGGCATCCCAGTTTGGTGGCGTATTTGAGGACGTGTTGAACCAGGTGGATCATGCTGTCTCACTGGAGGCCAAGAATACCGGTCGGAAACGTAAGAAAAGCAAAGGAAACCGTCGTGAAACGGTGGAAGCAGTAAAGTAATCCGGTGACTGTGGGTACCAGGCCTCTGCTTCGGCAGGGGCTTTTTTGTGGGTATATGACGTAAAGGAACAGGGTATACCTGCTATCCCATGCAGTTGGCGTCGTATACCTGCTTGTTTGTGCAGGGTATACCGCCTATCTATCTTTATAGGTAAAAATGTGACACTTCAAAAGTAAAGTGTCGGTATCAACCTAAGTCCCAACGATACCTGGGGGAGGGCATGTGACACTTCTGAGTAAAGTGTCGTTGCATGTGACATTTCACTTCTAAAGTGTCACATTTCTGTATATAAAGATAGATAGAGGGTATACCCTGCAAAAAAGCGTTGCACTCACGTCGTATACCTGCTATCTTTTGCATCTAGCACCCTCTGGATCCCAATGCCCCGTAATTACACCCCGATGATGCCGCTCTGGTGGGTGGAGGAGCAGCTGGAATTAACCGACAGGTATCCAACAGGGCTGGCGTGGCGTACGAAGAATCGCTTCCACGAACCTGGGGACTCGGCAGGGATCCTGCATCAGAACGGCAAATTCTTTTACGTATCTCTTGCAAATGTGAAATTCACTGCCCATCGCCTGGTTTATTACCTCCGCACAGGCATTGATCCTGGTAATGCAGATGTACTACATCTTCCTGATAATCCTGAGCGGGACAACAGGAAAGAACTCATCCTCAAACAAAGAAAACCTGCACGCATTCCCAAGTACAGACGCAACCGCAACCCAAAAGAACTACAAACAACCCTGGTGAACTAAATGGCAAATTTCGTTAGTGGCTACCAACGGCACGTGGATGCCTTCTCAGATTTTGTTTTTGTCCATGACATTGATTCTTTGTCTGATGAACAGTTAGATGCCCACGGTTACTACCGTGGCTTTGTTTGTCCGCACGGTCATTACATCCGTAATAAAGATAAGCACTGGTGTTATGAATGCGTCAGAAAAATAATGAACAATAATTGTGGTTTTGATATCAATTACATGCACGGTCAATACAAAATAAAACTTCTTTCCTTGTGGGAACGTATCACTATTGGTGAACCAGACGAATGCTGGGATTCACATACGCTTACAACACCACGTGTAAACATACCTTCTTACCGTTCGTTAAATAAACCAAGAGTTACCGATAATATCAATGTGCATAAAGTGATTTACCATTGCGCCTGGGGTGATGTCGGCAGTTTATTTGTGACACGTACTTGTAAAAATAAAAAATGCATGAATCCTTTGCATATGGTATCCAGTTGGAATCGTGTGTTTCCACCTGAGACCATGCATCCTTTCTGCCCTGAATTTGATCCTCAAAAACTAATGTACTTTGCAAGGAATAACATGCAAGAAAAACCTAAACAACTCCTGGAAGCAGAGTACAAAAACACAATCCAACATCCGCTAGTGAATAAAAATACCCCCGATTATGATGAGGAGAAGGAAATGTATTACGGTTTATATGCGAAGAAATACCACAAGTCAAGTAAGGAGGAGTCAGGATGACCCCTTGGTTTTGGGTACTTTCAGCCAAACATCTCTACGTTATCTAACAGGATCTTTTGGTCCAAAATACCGTCCAATTGGTAAAGCAGATACCGGTCAAATTTCAAACGGAGGCATTGGTGGAGGTACCTACAATAACTGGTTTCAAATAAACATTACCTCTCCTGCTTGGATTATCATTGCCAAAGGTCCGCCAAGACCTAAGTATATCCAAGTGTCTGCTTACAATTTAAATAAGATACCTTTAACAAGTAAAGGAATTTTTGATGCAGATTCTATTGCGATAGGAAATTACTATCCTTATCTTGGTCAAATAATATCGGCGGGTTCTGATCTATACAATACCTATGAAAGGTTACGTTTAGATCGTGGCGATGATCGGTATTTCCCACTGGAAGCAGGGAGCTATCTTATTTGTGTTTCTAGTACACGCAATGAACCCTTGGATTATTCGCTGGGAATTATAATTGAATTCCCTGAAACAGAAGGTTTATTTGCATTAGAAGATAATGACGGAAGTATTCTGTCGCAAGAAACTTCTGTTAATTCCGCTGAGGTTGAAAGTCCTGTTAATTCAAATATTTCAATTCCACTTGATGCTTTTACAGAAGAAGAATGTATTATTAATCCAGGAATAACTGTTACAGTAGAAGCATCAGCTGAATGGTTAATTGGCGATCGAATTCCAGAGGCAGACCTTGCCTTATTTGGTGTTATTTTAGAGCCTGGTGATCCTGCTTACTTCCAAACAATTCATGATCATTCATTGTCAGAATGGAAAGCGGCTTGGGATCGAGAGCATCAACAAGACGATCGCTTCCCTGAACTATTTGTAGGTTTGACTAACCGAGGATGATTAAACAACTTTTTTCTTTTCTGTTCCAAAAGGTAACACCTGGTACTACAACAGAACGTTGGTTGCGTTATTGTAAAAAGAATCCAAGTGCTGCTTGCTGTCGTATTTACGATTTATAAATGGAAAAAGAAAAAGAAACAAAAGAAAAACAGTCAAACATCTCAGAAGCCACTGAAAAAGATTGGGCTGACTTCTTTGAAGTACAAGAAGATTTAAGGTATCTATTTGATAGGTGACAAATTAGAATAAAAGAAATGAGGCAAACTAATGCTACATCTTAATCAGTACATTGAAGTTGCATTTGCTGTACACGCAGCAGCTTCTGCTATTTGTGCTTTGACTCCTACCAAGAAAGATGACACCATCCTTGGTTATCTCTATAAGGTAATTGAGTTCCTTGCACTTAACATTGGACGTGCCAAAGAGCGTTAATCAGGTAATGCCTGGAACCAAAAAACGCATCCATTATTTGCTTCTACCCAATCCCTAGTTGCGTACGCTTCTTCTTTTGGAAGTGTTACGCATTTTTTTTCTTCTCCAACTTCCCAGCAAATGTTAACCCTTATGTAGGGTTCTTTATATTTTTTCACCTTAGTAATTCCAACGCACCCGTATCTTACTACTGCGGATGCCCACGTGTACAAAGCCCTTGGAAGCACCATAGCCTAGGGAGTAAGGCCAATGGGCATCGCACCAGGATTGAACAGCATGTGTATCTGCCCCCTGGATGTAGAAGTCAATTGCTCCTTTAGAGGGCTCGCTGTAAGTGTGCTCACTACCTGGTGCACCGCCCACCTGAGTGTTGATGGGCTCTGGCCTGGAACCACTTGTGATGATAATTGGCTTACTGCCAAAGGCTAACCTTACTTTTTCCAAAAATAAACACAGTTGTTTTGCAGTATCACATTGATGCTGCTGTTTAAATTTACGTTCCTTCTGTTGAAGGATTAATTCACCGTACGTAATATTAGGGGTTACTTTAAAGTCAAGAGGACTATTGGGTTTGAAATCATTGTTATATGGATTTGGATCATCAGCTCTTCCGATAGTACCAAGCTTGCCATCCATTATTTGAATTAATTTAGAAGCATAGGCTGGATCAGTAGCGTAACCCTCTTTATATAAAAGCTCTGCGCATTCATTCCTACTATTTGCTCTATTAACTCCTTTATATCTACCAAAGTCCTTGTACCAGCGATCTACAAGGTAATGAACACATGTTTCTATATCAGGGAAATCAAGAAATCCATCTTTAATAGTTACCCACTTTCCGTTAATAAACTCCTGTGTTGTTGCTGACGTACCTGGCCCCTTAAGGCCAAAGAAGTTATTTTTACCTGACGTATGCCTGCCACCTGCTGATTCCAGGCGCCATTGAGCAGCTACGCATTCTGGGAACTTGGCACCAGCTTTCTTTGCAGTTGCTACTACGCCGTCCCAGTTATTTAAATCTTCTTGTTTCTTATTTCGATATTTCTCTGCAAATGCATTTAAAACATTGGGATTAACTTGTAATTCAAGCCAATCCCATGCTTCGATTTGATGCTGCTCGTTTTGAAAGTATTTTGCAGCATCTCTAAGTTTAATTGTCACTTTTACCTCAACCCGTACATATAAATAGTACCAGTTGCAGCAGTGGGTCCGTTAAAACGAAAAACATCAAAAGGAAGACCGTTTGTGCTTTTTGCTGCAAAATGACCTTCTCTTTCAATAGCACCAAGACTATTGTTTAATTTGTTTAATACGACTCCCGTGCTAGTAGTTGTAGTAGATCTAAATTGAACTTCAGTTGAATTTGTCCCAAAATCAGGGCAGTTAATAATAATTTCGGCATCAACAATCCCACTGGTTGTGTTGTAAAACATGTTTGCAACAATAGTGGATAATGTATTCAGCGTAGGATCTTGCAAAGCAGTACTAGATGCATCTGTATTGATATTGCCAAGACTACCTAAATTACCTGCTCGAAAAGTAAATGTATTTTGAGATGATGTTATCCATTTTACTTGAAATTTTAACTCTCTAAAATTAGTAAAATCATAATTAAAAAGAGACGCTGGAGTTAAAGTAATTTCATTAGTGTTAATAATTTTCTGGGCTTCTAATAGAACGTAAGGAGTTTTAGTGTAAGTAAATAAAGGTGTAGGCATTAGTCAACCCTCCATCCAAAAGTGCTGTTAATGTATGTTAATTTTATTTGTCTATTTAGTAAATGAGGAACAAAAGCAATTAAATTGTCTGCTATTCCCATAATATTTTCACCGTTTCTACTAATAGTAATGAAAAAAGGATCTCTAAAGCTAGTTGTTCCAACAAATAAATCTTCTTGTAAATTTACAGGATCCAGTAAAAAACCGACATGGGCGCCTATAGGAGGAGAAGATGGCAAAGTAATATTTACAGAACTAGGAATAACCGGAGGACTAGGAGTGTATAAATAATACTCTCCATTAGCTAAAGTTTTACTTGATGTTCCAGAAGTAAATGTCTGTGGTACAAAAGGAGTGCTTCCTACTGTAAGTGTTCCAGATACTGTAGCATCTCCCGAAACAATTAAATTATTGTTTACTACTGTACTAGGAGCTGATAATTGAACCGTTATACCAGAAGTATTTAAAGGTATGATTGAAAATAAATTTGCAGAAGTACTATAGTTAATTTGGCCAACACCAAAGTTTGATTGACCTGAACCATACCAAATGTTCGCACTTGAAGAAGAAATTATACCAATGCCTTCTTGTGAGCCTCCCCCATCAATAATTAAATTGTTAGAGTTTGGGCTGTAATCACTTGCATTTCCTGTGCCAATACTAAGCTTTGCTCCATTAACATTTTCAAAACGTGCAACAGTAGCTCCAGATGCAATAACGTCTAATTTATTTGTAAAGTTTTGAGCAAAACCAAGTTTTTCCCCAACTGGCCTATTTCCTATATCAAAAGCAGGGCTCGCAGTACTCCCTGGAAGACGCGATTTAACAACACCACCTTCAACAAAAAAACCAAATACACCTGATCTTGCTGTTATTTTTTCACCTGAAATAAAAGTACCTGTCAAAGAAGTAAACTGACCAGTTGTTGCTGTCAGTGTTTGATTGACATTTAAATTGGTATTAAATGTAGAAGGTGCTCCAACGCTAACTGCTTCAAAAATACCGCTAACTGTATTAACTGTATGCCCTGTAATTAATTGACCTGATAACAAAGAAGTAAATATACCGGTTGCGGAAGTTACCGTATTAAATGCATTATTAATAACAATACGGTCAAAGGTACCACTAGTTACATTTAAGGTATTACCTGTAATTGTCTGACCAGAAAGATTTGTATACACACCGGAAGTGCCTTGTACAGTGTTGCCGGTAACTGTATTACCTAAAACAGTACTAAATTTACCACTTACACCTGTGACTGTTTGACCTGTAACTACAGTAAACCTGCCCGCATTTCCTGTTACCACTAAACCAGAAACTGCCTGGGTAAATGTTCCTGTTGTACCAGTAATATTTGTAAAGCTAAGATTTACACCAGTCGCGGTTGTAAAAGAACCTGTTACCGCAGTTAGTTTTTGATTAACAGTAAGTTGAGTATTAAAAGTGGAAGGGGCGTCTACGGTAATTGTATTAAAATGACCACTGGTTACGTTTAACAAATCACCGGTAATTGTGCCGCCAGAAAGAAATGTAAATGTTCCGGAAGCATTTGTTAATGAAGGAAAATCAACAGTAGCACCTGAAATATAACTAAATAAACCACTGGCTATGTTGAGTGTATTGCCAGTTAACGTATTAAATTGTCCGTTATTGCCAGTAATTGTTTGTCCTGACAGATAAGTATAAATGCCGCTATCAGTGGTAATAGAAGGAAGTTGTAAAGTTGTTCCTGAAATGGTTCCAAAAATGCCGGTTGTCGCTTCTACTCGATTTCCAGTTACCGTATTAAATTTACCTGTTGTACCACTAACGGTTGTGCCGAATACTTGTGTAGTGAAATTACCGTTAACGCCTGTTAAATTAGTAAACCTGCCTGCATTTCCAGTTACGACAGCACCGGATAACAGCCCTGGAAAAACACCTGTTTGAATTGTTGCTTGCTGATTGACTGTGATTGTGGTATTAAATGTTGACGGGGCATCAACAGTAATGGTATTAAAATGACCACTTGTCGCATTTAATAAATCACCTGTGATTGTTTGGCCTGACAGGTTGGTAAAAGTACCACTATTAACAGTAAAAGAAGGAAGAGCTAATGTTGCACCTGAAATATAACTAAAAAATCCACTAGTTGCGTTAACTGTTTTGCCAGTTAACGTAGTAAATTGACCTGCATTACCAGTAATCGTTCCACCTGACAGATTTGTAAAGTTACCAGAAGCTAAGTCCAGAGAAGGAACTTGGATGGTCTGACCGGTAATCTGATTAAATACACCCGTCCCACCACTGATAACATTTCCAGTTAAGGTATTAAATCTACCCTGGGCGCCGGTAACAGTTTGGCCAAATAATGTATTTGTGTAATAACCGTTTTGACCAGTTACTGAAGTAAACTTAGCAGTTGTTCCAGTGACAGTTTGTCCTGATAAAACAGCAGTAAATACACCAGTTGCGCTGGTAAGTTTTTCAGTAACAGTCAGTTGAGAGTTAAAAGTAGAAGGGCCATCAACAGTTGTTGTACTAAAATGACCTGTTGTTGCTTGTACTTTATTGCCTGTAATTAATGTTCCCGATAAATTTGTAGTAAAAACGCCTGTTTCTGCCGTAATTTTATTTGTATTTTGAATTACTGTAGCTTCAAAAGTAGCGGCAGTAAGTGTGCCTGTAAAATTACCATTATTAGAATTTACTACTAAACCAGTTATTTGATTGGTTGATTCAAGTGTTTGTGCTTGGACAGTGCCGGATGGTACATTGATCCGCCTAAAAGTACCTGTTCCAGCATTAACAAAATTACTGGATACTGTTGCAAATGTACCAGACACACCAGTAAGGGATGTTGCCTGAATTGTTGTACCAGTGACCAATGCACTGGAAACTTGCGACGTAAAATTACCCGTTGTAGCAGTTGCTGTGACAACTGTTAAAGACGTACCAGATATATCAGTGCCCGAGATCGTATTTGCAGTAACAGAATCAATATTTAGTGCGCCTGTTGCGCTAATTGTTCCAGATACTAAATTAACCAGACCAGACAATGCAATTGTTCTGTCTGCACCGCCATCTGTAAAAGTAACGGTATCAATTTTAATACGTCCGTAGGGCATTGTATTTTCCTAAATTAAATACCAATAACAGTCCATGTGGTTCCGTTGTACCAGCACAAAGCTTTTGCGCTACCTCCTCCTGTTACAGGGTTACCAACAGATGGAGAGTTTGCATCCGTAACAATTACTTGTGTACCTAGCGTGCCTACAGGCAACTCGCTAAACAGGTAAGAAGAGGGAAGAAGGCTGGCATAGAAACTGCTTAAATATTGTTTGAATTCGGTAAAGGTAATTTTTTTGTTGCGCAGTGTGGGGTCAACTTCAAAAACTGAGACCAGAGTTAAAAGGTCTAGCTCTTGAATGTCGGCCCCATTAATTGATGGAAAATCGGTAATACGTCGATTTGACACCTATCCACTGCTAACTATTCTCTTTTTATTATAGAGCTGATTACTTAGTTTACCTTAATTTCAATACGTGGCAACACATTGGTTGCAAAGTTCCAAGTCCATTGAATTCCTGTTACAATTCCGCAAGAAAGCAAAATAACAATGAGGATTTCTGCAACCGTTAAATTACGTCGAACGTAAACAACACGTTGCGGTTGAGGAGGAATAGATACACCCCCTTCTCTTTGACCCAGTGTTTGTTGTACTGCTGCCTGACGTGCCCTGGCTTTCAGCATCTCCAGCATCTCTGGAGTAATAGGCGGTTCTGATTGCTGGGGAGCAGGTGGTTGACTAGGGGGAATTTGTTCTTCCATGTTCCAGGTTGGTTTTTCACAGATTAGCACCTAAAAGAGGTTGTTGAAATTATGCAGTACGGTTTAAGAAAAAGCCTGTCCGACATTGCGCATGAGTTGAAAGGTATCAGGAATGTCCTTTCTTCCATGTGGCAAAGCCGCTATGCAACAGGAGAAACTGATGGATTGAATCCACAGGCTTTTGCTGATGAATACATCTCTACAGAAGAGTGTGGCAAAAGGCTTGGCGTATCTGATCAAACGATACGTAACTGGATTTCAATTGGAAGAAAAGATCCGTCAAAAGGGTGGACCGAAGGGATCCATTACGTGAACGTATCACCTGATGTAAAACGAAAAGCAGTTATACGTGTCCCCTGGAACTACCTTGTCCAATCATTTGCGCGTAATGAAAAAACAGATGAAAAGAACTTAAGAGGTACATACAACTTATACAAACCAGACAAGGAATTTCTTGAGTAATGGCACATCGTTTTAAAGGAATCGATATAGATTCAATAACCATCAAAAACCATGTGCAGGAATTACCTGAATCTCTGGTGCTCCAGATTGAAATGTTCTTGCCGCCGGAAGGTTCGTTTGATGATGGGTGTCTTAGGAGGTACCTGCAAAATTTAAAAAGCTACGAAGAAGAGGATGCTAACTCTGGCATGACACTTGCCAATAGATTGCGTCTTGCTTTCCTAGATTTAAAACCCGATACAATTTGTGGTAAATTTCCCCAAGCTGAGTTGCCTTTAAAAAGAAGGTTGCGTTGCGTTGCAGAGTATCTGATACGTTCTGGGGAATTTAGTAAGGTAAGGGATGAAAACGGAAAGCTTCTTAAAAAAAGAGGAGTGTTGGGCAAATTAGTTGTACTATACCAACCAACACAAAAGCTTATAGAATCACTTCATAAACAAGGATTATTAGAAGAATGGACCGCCGAGAAAAATTAATTGCTTCTGTTATTGGTCCAGAAATGGACGAAACAAAAGCAAAGATGCTTGATGCAACAATCAAGTTGGTGCTAGGTGATATGGGCCAGCAATACTGCAAGATGTGGGAGCTGGAAGGTCCAGGTGTAATGGTGTTTCAACCAAAGAACAAAGAACGTTCGATGTTCTTTTGGACGCTAAAAGAACTGCATGCTGCACAAGAAGATTGTGAACGTAGCAACGAAGGTGATCTAGCAGAAACATTCCGTCGAATCTTGGCAGCTGCACAGAAGATTGATCCAACGGAAAAAGCTGGTTATGTAATCAACGATAATGAGGGCTTGCGTTACCTTGAAATTGATTACAACCAGGTGTCTGACAAATGAGTGAACATAGGGTACGTAGCGTAACAGCACGTAATGAAGGCGCTGAGCTTATCACGTCATCTGACCTTGTGATGGCTGCAAATGAACTGATGGGTGGCATTGATCTTGATGTTGCAAGTTCAAAAGTTGCCAACGAATATGTACAAGCTACAGAATATTACACACCATCGGATGATGGTTTGAATAGCCAGCAGTGGTACGGAAGTGCTTATTTGTTTCCACCAGCGGGCGCATACTTCTGGGATAAAAAGAATGAACGCTGGAAGATGACAAGGGCATCTTCTATTTCATTGACTTCATCCCATGCAGTGTGGTTTCGTCGGATGTACCATGCGTGGTTAGCGAGAGAGATTAAACAAGGTTTATATTTCTCCAACTGTCCTGACATGATTCGTTACGAGCCAAAGATCTTCAAGTTTCCAATGTGCATCTTACGAACTGCACCTTATCTATTGTGCAATAAAGATGGAGAGGTAAAAAGAAAACAAACGTGCACCTCATTCCTTGTCTACTTGCCGCCACAGGATGCTTCCACTGATGCTGTGGATACGTTCGTCAAAGTGTATGGAGAACGTGGCCATCTCCTTGTTTGATTTAGTATACTAAAGAGCGATTACAGGGATTTATGAGCGTCCTTGCCGACTGGGAAATCAAAAAACTCGCTGAAGAAGAGGAGATGATTCAACCTTTTGTTGATCATCTGATCAGTCGTGAGGATGACCGTAAGTTACTTAGCTATGGCCTTAGCTCTTATGGTTACGATATCCGCCTTTCCCCAAAACAATGCTTGATCTTCGGTAAGGTACAAGCTGGTGATTGTGATCCAAAAGATTTTGATCCCGACATCTTAAAGCCCGCTGATCTCCTGGAGGATGAACGCGGTAAGTACTTCTTGCTGCCTCCATATGGCTATTGCCTTGGCGTTGCACAAGAACGTTTGAAGTTACCTCGTGACGTTACTGTTGTTGCTGTAGGTAAATCTACCTATGCACGCTCTGGTATCTTGGTAAACATTACGCCAGCAGAAAGTGGTTGGGAAGGCTACCTGACGCTTGAAATTAGTAATTGCACTGGTTTGTTCAATCGCATCTATGCGAACGAAGGGATTACTCAATTACTTTTCTATCGTGGTAATCCTTGCCACACTACTTACCAGGATCGGAAAGGTAAGTATCAAGACCAACCTAATAACGTAGTGTTTTCTCAGGTTTAACCAAAGGGTTTGCCGAATTGAATCGAAGGCTTACGGGCGTAGCTCATACCACCGGCACGCCCGCCTGAGTCCCCAAGAGAAGGTAATTCAACACCATTGATCTCCAAACGTGAGCGTGGTGTTTCTCCATCGATTGTAGGCTCTGCGATACCAGCACGTTGGCGGTATCTACCAGCAGTGCGTGCCGCTTTAAAAAATTTAGCTACACGATTTTGTTTACGATTAACCGATTCAGCCGCATCTCTTTTATCTTCATCCAGCCTTCTTAGATCTGTGTCATATGCCTGTTCAGGCCGTAGGTCAGATACTTCAGCTCCAGAAGTACCTGAATCCTGCCGAGGATCGTATGTAGGTCTTAATATGTTTGCCATCTTATTATTGTAAAAGAAGTAAATCAACTAATTGCTGTGATGCATTCTGCTGCAAGCTTTCTGGATAACTTTGTCAAAGATGAAGTTAGTTGCCGTTGTTTGACTGATGAAACATTCGGTCAACCTCTCGCTAATGAAGAAAATGACGTACCATTGTATGACATGTACAATCGAGGTTTAGTGGCATGCGAGAGTGGATTGGAACGGAAACAACTGAATTTAGAGGGAGCACGTCTGGGAACGACGGGCTATATTCCTTCAATGGAGGAAGGGATGGAAATGGGAGCATCACCGAGGTCCAAGACGCTGGTAATGGAGCTGGAGGAGCCGGACGAGAAGGAGATGATGCTGTCGGCCAAAAGACGTGGTTTGATGCGGTAGATGAAAGTATGGAATGCAAGGATGGTGTGTGTCCTGTCCCCTGGTTAAAAAAACCTACTGACACCGATTACGTAAACCATCCTCCTCATTACACAGAAGGCGGGCTTGAATGCATTGAAGCAATTGAAGCCCAGCTTACACCAGAGGAATATCGTGGTTATCTAAAAGGTAATATTGCCAAGTATGTTTGGCGTGAGAAACATAAAGGTGGCACTGAATCACTTAGGAAAGCGTCCTGGTATTTAGAACGCCTTATTGGATTCGATAAGGACTAGAAAGGTTGTAGATCATCATCTTCGTCGTCGTCTTGCAAACAAGCGGCGGCGAGTTCTGCTAATTCAATATCAGTTGGATGATCCCAATCAATTTCAATTTCTTCTTCTGCCATGATGTTTTTAATGGCGTGCCATTCCATCATTCGTTGATGGTACAGATTAAGAAGTGCACACCGTAACTCTTCCCACGTCATTTCCTGGGACTCCACCTCAGCTTTGCGCATTGCAAATTGAAGTTCCAGGGGCAGTGCGAACTCCCGTGGTTCTACTGAATGCTCCATTCCGGTCTTCATGCTTTTGATGAAATTATTCTAATCGTAGCTGTTAAAGATAGAATCCAGGGCGGAATCACAAAAGTCAAGCCACGGATCCTCATCAATGCAAAAATCGTTGGCAAATTCAGAAAGTAAATAAGGATTTAACTTTTCTTCAAGATTGCGTATTGCTCTGACCTGATGCGGAGATGCGCAGTAATTACGGAATGCTTTCAATAAGATTTCCGTTGATGACCAGGGGTTTGCTTCAACTTCTTGTAGGAACAAGTTGATCTCTTCCCTTCTGCGATCCAGAAGTCCACCAATTACTTTGTGGTATTCATCAAAGATCCATTTGCCTATTTCCTCTGTAGCACCAGAGAAATCTTCTGCTTCAATGCAATCAATCACACTGCTGTACAGAAAAGCGTCCCAGCCTACGGAATGGACAAATGATACTAGGGCCTGATGCATGGATCCATCAAGACCAAGGTTGAGTTTTAATAGTTGATTTTCAATAACTGATAATTCATGGAAAAGATATTCCAGTGCTTTTTCTTTTGTACAGCACTGGCCTTTTTTGACGGGAGAACCATCGGGATAGAACTGTGTCCCATACCCGATGGTATAAGGTTCACCACCTGTATGGGGATCAGGGTATGCCTTTTCGTTAAACCCTTCGTATTTACGAATTAGATTAACGGCATGCGAAAGATCCGCCATGGAAGTAACTACTATTACTTCCAATCATACACAATTTATTTACCTTGCCCTCGACGCAACTTACGTCCATGACTTGCCTTGGAATGCTGGCCGTTACCTTGCTTAGTTTTCTTGGGCTTGGAAACAATCAACAGGGCATTGGACTTGGGCTTAGCCATCGTGTCAAATGAGTAGCTCCTAAAGCTTAGCGCAAAAAGTACCAGGGGCAAGACTACTTAATCTCATCACCACTTCACCTTTTACTTTTGAACTGTACCTTTCTTTCTTCTATTATTGCATTGCTCTTTATGCGTAGCCCATCTAACGTTTCCTGGCTCGTAATGCCCTAAGTTGTCAATACGGTCAAGCGACATACCTTCTGGCCTAATTCCAATTTCAGCGATCAACGCTTCTAAAGATTGAAACCGAAATTCAATATTAGTGTAATAACCGCCGTGACCTGTTTTACAGCGACGTTTTGCTCTGTAATAGCTATTGCGTGTCCTTAGTAAACCCGCATCATTTTTTACTCCTGTTCCTTTTCGAACGCTTTTTCTCCCTTTGTATTTACAGGATCGGCAAGTCCATGTCCCACCTTTCCTGTTGTATTGGTCAATTCGAATAGACGAGTTTTTTCCGCAATCCGTACAGGCTACGTCAACATAATTCCACCGTGACTCAGGCATGTGGCAAGTAACTCTGAAGAAAGTATACCACTTATGATGATCCACTTCACTTTATGCGACCAGTAACGTGCTGACATTTTATCAGGATTAGGATCCTGGGCATTATGCCTAGCGTAATACGACTTCTTTCTTGCTTTATCTTTTTCACTCTTTGGATTTTTACCAGCACCTTCTACGCCTTGTTGACCAAAGCGTACAATCTTTTCCTTACCTCCTTCACACGCTTTAACCACATGACTCTTGGTTGCATGTCCAGGGGTACGTTTTGGTTTATTACAAGGCATTGAATCCTTGGCTAATTTTGCAGCTTTAGCTGCTTTCTTCCTTTTATCTGACATAAGTATTAACCGAATAGCGAACCAAATCCACCGCCTCTACTCATATTAAAATAGGAAGGTGCATTTTCATCTTCCTCATCACCAAACATATCAAAGTATTTTAATCTAAGTTGACTGGGTGTTTTACCAAGTTTTGGTACATCTGTATCTGAACCAAGTGCTCGATCAATCGATGACATTGCAGCAAAAGGATCAGAGAAATCAGGTAATTCAAATCCTAATAAACCAGTTAATCCTTTGGAAGAAGTAGCCTGCCCAACGTCAATTGCACTCAAACTTTTATCTTCTTCCGTTGCATCAGGAAGAAATTCTTTATAAAAATCTGCTTCACTGCCGCCAAATCCTGCGTTCTTAAATACTTTATACAATGCACTGCCACCAGCTGGAGCAGCTACTTGTTCATCGGTATCTCTTTGAATGTAACCATAACCAAGTTGTTCTTGCGTTGGCTTAATCTTTTGTTCGTTTAGCTGTCTAATGTCTTCTCGAATCTGTAAAGCAGGATCTGTACGTAAGATCTGAGCCAAGGCATCTTTTACTTCTCCAGCTGGATCTGTCTTTTCATTAACACCAAGTCCTCGCAAGCGATCTTGTAACTCAGCAGGTAAAGCTGCAATATTTAACTTATCTACTAAATCAGCTGCCTTAGCTTCTGCTGATACAAAATCAGCAAATACAGGACTTGGCAAAGAAGCTTTTTGCGCCTCCAACGCGGTCGCAAGGTCACCTTGAATGTATTGTGCAAGATCTTGCCTGGTGTAAGTATCAGGGGCAGGATCATATCCTTTGCCTTTACCAATAACTTCGTAATGAAGGCGAGCAAAATCAGCTTTGTTTTCTAGATCTAAACCATATTCATAAGCTAGTTGACTCCAGGATTTACCATCAATAACAGCAGCATCACTGTTGCGTGCGTTCCAGGCTGCATCAACAGCTATTTTTTGTTCAGCGTAGGTTGCTTGTTTTGCAGTTACATCAGTGCCTGTAATTGTTTCAGGATTAAAGTAAAAATTAGCATCAAAGCCACGTGTAACCTGGTTTGAACCAAGGCTATCAATATATGTATTTGCTTGTTTATTAGCGTAATCTTTTAATGCGCTAGATGCAAGCTGTGTCTGCAGAGCGTTCTGCTCATCTTTTGTAACGTCAATATAACTAACAAATTCAGAGATAGATTTAGAAGTATCAAAACGCGGTTTTAAATAATCATTGATGAAACCATTAACAAATTCTTGTTCTAGTTTGTATTTAATATTTGCATCTTCTGGGTTGGTGATCTCGCTCATATTGCGATATCTTTCTGTTAATGTTTTGTCAAACCAATCTTGCCAGTTGTAAGCAACAGAAGATCCAATACCAAGGCTTCTGTCCAACGTCGCAGATAATCCTTTTTCAACATCAGAACCAGCATTGAACCCAAGAAAACCACCAAATCCTGAATCGCCTAATATTGAATTTTTAATATCTTGTTTTAAAGAATTAACAGATGGCATTCCCATTCCCTGGAAAATATTAGCCATTTGCTCTTTCTTTAATGCCTTGCTGTACTCATTAAGAGTTTGTTTCAATACGTCTGCTGATAAGGCACCAAATGCTTGTTCCCCTTGTTTATCAACAAGGCTTTGGGTGGCAAGCGCTGCAAGTGAATCCGGTCTTGCTTCGCTTGTACCAGTTATTGTTTCCCTTAAGATCTGACGCTCTCTATCGGTAGGTGCTCTACCAACTTCTGTATACACTTCAAGATCTCTTGGTTTACCTAACCTGCCACTTGGTGCGCCAACCAGGGTGTAATTTGCATGCAAAAAAGAATCTAAATCAGCGTACTTCTTTGTAATATCAACGTCAGCAATCTTTTGCCCGCCAAAAGAAACAGAGGTGGATGCGTTATTCCAGCTAGCAACTTCATCTGGTACTTGCTTTGAATAAAACTTGGCATCAAAGGTAGATAGATCAGCGCCTTGTTTAGTCGGATCCCACTGGGAAATGCCTGAAGCAGTAGCGTAAAAATTTTCTAGTTCCTGTACTGTTTGCTGATCAATGTAATCATTTGGATTTGTATAATTACCCTGGAGCGATTGATCCAGGGATTCCATCAACTGCTTGTAGTTTGTATCTCCAGCTTGTATTCCATTAAAACGCTGCGCAATCTGACCAGCAACAGCCTTCTCATCTTCTGTTGCGTCAGCTGGTAATACAGGAGTAAGTACACCAGCCTTTACGTTAAACCGGATCATGATGCTTTTCTATATGCGTTAAAATCGACGAGGCTAAACTCATCTGGTTTCATCCAGGTTTTTATTCTATTCAACTTTTCTTCACTAAAGAAATCTTGTTGTTTGTACCAGGTTTCCATGTCGGCTGATGCCTTGTTAGCATTGCATCGGCAACAAGCAGGAACAAGGTTGTTCCGGTTAGAACAACCAGATTTAAAGCGAGGAATAATATGATCAAGGCTTGTAGCAACTCCTTCACAATACCCACACTTATTATCCCAAGCTTGGTATATACTTTGTCGGAAACGTTTTTTGGCAAGTTTAGGTGTTAATTCAACTAGCAGGGCAAGCGGCTCATGCTGGTTGCAAAACATACTTTTCTTGCTGTTAATTTATTTTAGTTTGCCCACATATGTAAGGTAACAAGATAAACAGATAAAGCTTTGCTTAAATTGCTTGACACACTGCTGTGCCAGGTTAATTTGTGCCTGTACTCAAAGCCTCATTACCGCATCAATGGCTAAGCATCCGGGCTGGGTTTCAGGTCAACAAGCCGAAAAACTTTTGGGCATCGACCGCAAAACGCTCCATCGCTATCGTGACAACGGCACGCTAAAGCTTGGTCCTCATTATGCAGCGTTCTCTGAAACCCGTTCCAGGGACAGCTTTCGTTGGAATGTAACAGCAGTCAGGAAACACCTGCAAAAGCAGGGTATGATGCCGCTGGCCGCTTAACTTGCCTATAGTGCTTCTTACGGAGATTGTGAGCAAGAAGCAAGTCAGTAATGTTTAATTCAACATTCTGAAAAGCCATTGCTTCATAAAGGGACAAACAAAGGGAACCAAGGCAGCTCTGTAGGTCACAGGGCTGTTTTTCTTTTAGGGAAAAAAGAAAAGCCCACTGAGGATGGACTGGTTTAATCGATCGTTTTTTGGATGGTAATGATATTGAGTAATCTTGATTCCATGTAAGATTTTTCAGTTGTTCAGGCTTAAGGCCATAGGCAGCAACCATGCCATAGAGCCAAGCAACATCTTTTGTTTTTTTCGTGGATGCTAAACGGAAGTACTCATCTACAATCCGCTGATCCAGGGGCGGTTGATAGGTCATGTCCAAATGAGCTGAGTAACCGAACCATATCCAATGGTGGGACCAACTCGCAAGGGTTAAATAAAAGCTTAATAAGTCCAGAGGGACTTAATATAAGTATACATTATTAATTAAGGTGAATATTCATTTCCGTTCTTGTCAAACATAACGAAGTTTTCAAGCAAGATACGATCGGTTGCAAAGTTAAACAACCTTTGTATCATCGGAAAAATCATTGGCGATTGACAGTTATAAGGAGGAACATCCATTTTTGATAAAGCATTCCTGGTCTGCATGAAATCTTTAATGCTTTCCTGTTCCTTCTCTGATTTTGAAACTAACTTTTGCTCCCATTCAGCCATGCTTTCAATCCCTACTGGGAAATCGGATGGTTCAGGTGGGAATACATTATCTCTAAATTTCAATGCATAGATATGTTTGCAGTAACGCAACTCATCCAAGAGTGGGGTCCAGGTGTCGTTAACTGCTGTAACCGTAATTTGTTCAATAGAGTTTGCGTCAGTTGTTTGCGTGACTGATGCGTAATCTTCAAAAACAGGTAAACCTTCTGGAGTTGATCCACGGATAGAAATATTGCTTGTGCTTCTTACATACGTTGCACCAAAATCTGCATATACCCCTGGATTATCTCTTGTTGACCTTCGATCGGTAGGAGCATTATCCGTTACTTCATAGTTCAAACCAAAGTTATCAGGCGATGTAACTTCCAAGGATCTATTTTGATTTGATTTAGTCATGCTGGAGTTATCAATAATTCCATCACGTTTGGTTATTTCAAAACGCCCTGGTTTCAATGTAGACAAACTTGTGCGTGGAAACTGCCGCCTATTTGAATCACCTTTTGAACTTAGATATGCATATTCCCTACGTGTGAAATCTTGGCAGGTGCACGAGTAACGCGAACCAGAATTAAGAAATCTCCCTGGAGTAAAACCGATTGGAGAAGGTGTTATAAAAGCCCCGTCAGGGCTTACCTGCACGGATCCAGCCTTCTTGAAGGTAAGGATACCTGTGTCCTGGTTAATGGCCACTACAACGGCTTGTACGTAGCCGTAGCGCGTTTGTGTGGCTGGGTTGATTGTATCTTGATCAATAATTTCACCACTAACCGTAAGAATACGGTCTTCAAAGATTTCTGTATTAGCTGGTTTTAATCCATTAGGTTCTCCTGCAACAGGAATGTAAAAAGGAGAAGGTAATGGATTAGATGCGCTCCAGGTACCCGCTAGCTTTACATACCAGAAGTTTGCATCTTCTGTAACTGATTCAATGAATAAGTTTTGACTACTCACTGGATCAGTAAGTTGATCGGTACGAATAGAGCCAGCGAATCTCCAAATAGCCCACTGCATCCCAAGCTCTTTATTGCTTGTGGGATAACCAACGAAAGCGCCTGAGATTGTAGTCGCAGGGTTACCACTGGATATGGTGTTAGGTATTTCGTAACGAAAACGATATGTATAGTCGTTATTATAAAAAGTTGCCGTAGCAAGTTCATATCCTCTACGCCAGCGAGACCAGGCCGATTCTCTATTTACTGCATAGAGTGAATCAGGTACTGATCCTCTAGAAAATTCTGTCGTAATAGGTTTAACCGGACGAGGATCGAATTTCTTCGCCCGGTCAAAATTACCAAAAGAGCTTCCACTCTTCTTTGGCATCAGAAGAATCCGCCTTGTGCGGTTACGTGAGCACCTGGCGTGTAACCAGAAATATTCAAGCCATCAGGGAACACACCAACGTAAATGCGATCACCACGCTCCAGGTAAATGCCTTTGTTGCGTAGAGGCGCAGTGGGACCAAGGCCATTTGTGTTACCTGCGCCAACAACAGGTGTTGCAAGCTGAGGAAGGAGATCAGAGCAATCAACAGTACCGCTACCTGCTGGCACTGTTTTTGCAAAGAGTACACGGTAGTCACCCGATGCAGGGATAGGTGTTGTCGTACCACGGGTGTGGTAGAAGACAAAGGTAACATTGGGTTGATCTCCCCAGGCTACACCGTTATAAAGGAAACCTGAAGAAGATCCGCCTGAGTACTCAAAAGATGTATTAATACCTGTCAGGGTAGTTGCACCTGTATAGGTGTAATAACCGTAGCCACTTGCAGGAGCTGGAGTAACAACACCTGTTTCAGCAACAAAAACAACTTGACCGCTAACAAGAGAAATTACACTGCCAGATGTGACTGTATTAACTGTGTAATCAGCAGGACGATAGAAGTCATTACGAGTAATGGTGATTGAATCAACGACGCCACCACTGTTGTTATCTTCTTGTAGTGCAGCATCCATATCCACGAGGATAGATGGTGCTTGTCCACCTTGCACGAAAAGTGTATTGGCAGTAGAACTACCAACAGTTTGAGTGGTTACGCGAACCGAATCAAAAAGTGGCCTATCAACCAGGAGCGGTTGCTTGTTTGTGCTAGTACTGGATATTTTACTAAACACCCTGTCTATGCTAGTTTGACAGGGGCCTCCAAAAACTTCTCTTATTCTAATGGCACAAACAACTTTTCAATATAAACCTTATTGACCAAGCAAGCCTAATACTTCTTGTAGGCCAAACTGTGGACGTTGCTGGAATAGTGATTGCATCACTTGTCCTTTCATTGTATCAAGAAAAGAACGAGCTTCAGGTTTTGCCTCTTCTTCACCAGATAAATTAATGTTGATACTAACAGGTAAACCCAGGGGATTTTGAAGCTGTTTTTTTAATTTCCTTTCTTGTTTTTTTGTAAGTTGAGTTGTGGCCCCAAACGTTTGTGTTTCTTGTGGCTGACCAAAAACTTTCTGGAGATCAGCAAGTTTTTTAACAGGTTGGCCATAGTAACTCTCGCCACTTTCGGTGGGAAGAGAAGCCCATTCTGGTGCTAGTGCAGAGGATACACGCTGGCTAAAACCTTCTTTTTCAAGGGTTGATAAACCACCGATAGGCATCAAGCGATTACGCAACAAACGTGTAGCAGCAAGATCTTGATTCTGTGGACCAAAATCAGATAAGCCTAGTGCTTTTGCTTGTCGCTCCCAGGTAAAGGGCATGAATTGGTATGCACCAGCAGCTGCACTTTTATAGCGTCCTCCATCAATAACTTTGTCTGGATGCCGCTTTAGATCAGGTGCCAAGCCACCGCCAAACATGACGCGATAGGAATCGGGTCCGCCACGTTCAGTACCTTCCGCAAAACGAATAACTCGCAATGCGTTCTGGATGGCAGGTCTTGAAACGTAGCTTTGTAGTAATTCGCGTTCTGTCATTTTTATTGCCTCATTCAGCTACCCAATTTGACTGTGCTTTGAGACCAGGTGTAAATACTGTTTGCGTAATTGCAACCAGGGATACAGTGGCTGCTAAGCGTTTAACAAAATTAGGGCAGAGAATCATCGTGATAAAGCAACAACACTGGCTCCCGTGAATCAAAGATTCTTGTCCAGCAGGCTGGTCTTACATGCTACGCAATGCCAAGATATTATTCTTTTGCTTGATTAAGTAATGCCTGGAATTTTTTCCGCATTTCTGCATCAACTTCTAGCCCGCCTGCACCGTAAGTAGGTTGCATGTTGACAGTAGAAGGAAGGCCTTGCGGTGCACCTAAACCAGGAGGTGGGGTTGGAATCATTTGTGATTGCATTTGATAACCCATTCCTTGACGTGCTGCATTACCTGCATCTTGGCCAATCAAGGTTTGTTGAATGACATCGTATCCTGCCTGACCAGGTTTTACAGCACGTGCAAGTGTTGGATTAGCTTTTGCCCACATCTGCATACCGATATCTTCTGCCGATTGAACTTGTGCAGGTGTTGCGCCAGGTGCAACAGCAAGTTCACGTGCATCAGCGTAACGTTTTAGTTCAGGATCCTGTGCGGTCAACTGAGCAACACGTGATGCTTCTTGCATGTAAGCACGATCTTGTGCACTACCTGGGATGTAACGACCATACATGCCGGTTTCTTGTGCACTACCTGGTGCTGCTACATCAGGTGATGCCTGGCCTCTATTGAAACGCAAACCTCGGCCTTGTCCCCCTCTTGCTCCACGGGGAGAAGCTTGTTCAGCAGCAGTTTTTTTACCTGGCGTTGAATCGAGATAATCACGACCTTGCAAAAGATTGCCTATGCCAGTACTTAACCTTTGGACACTTGTAATGATATTATCCTGAGGATTTAATACTTTTTTTGAAGTTTCATAAATTCCGTATCCAGTTCCAAGGGGACCAAGGACTTTTGCTGCTGGTCCTGCAAAACGACTTAATGAACCAACGGCATTAATTGCATCATCTGCAAGATTTACGGCAGCTCGTCCTAAATTAGCTCCGGTTGCAGAAACCTTAGGAGTAAGTTTATTGGCAACTTGTTGAGCGCCGCCTGTCCATCCAAATTGTCTGCGTAGTGCAGGATCAAACTGAAGGGGGCTACCAGGGATTTGAGTAGCTGGTCCTTGCGACAAAACTGTGCTGGCTGCAGAAGGAGTTCCAATTCCAGGGGCACGTAACATGCCGCCGGGTCCTGCAGAGCTAATAGGAGGTTGGTTAGGAGGTTGTATAGAAGCGCGTGTGAGTGTATTTTTGGCAGCAGTCCTAGCGGCTTCTTTTGCAGCGCCTGGGGGCATTTGGTTAATCTGATCTAGTGTATTTAGATAACTAGTAGGTAAACCACCCCAATTAACATTACCTGGCACTGCACGTGAAAGCACATTGCCTGCAGCTTCTTGAAGAAAACGGTAATTACGAGGATCGGCGACACCTGATTGCCGAACAAAATTAGCTAAAAAGTTTTCCATTACCTCCAATTCTCCATTAAATACATGCGGGAGCCAACGGCGGTGTCGGCAGGACCAGGTAATGCCTGGATAAATTCAGCACCAGATCTTTCATAACGATATCTGGCTTGGAACGGATCTTTGTAGTTTGGTACGTAAAGAATTTGTGCCAAACGATTGGTTTCGTAGAGATAAATCTCGTCCCAAACCTTTAAAGCTTCCTTTGCATTGCTAGATCTAATCGTACGATCAACGTCACCAGCAATACTTTCCAAACGGGTGGAAGGTGAGGTTGCAACTTCTGTTTTCTTTTCAGCCGTATCACAACGACCAATTTGAATAGCTACCTTATCGTAAAAATACGAATCAGGAATTGTATTCATTGCTTCTTCCAGCCTGGCATAATCACCCGCTGGAACAGAAACCGTGAAGTAGCCCAGGTGATACCGGACTCTACTCTTATCAAAATCAGATAGCTGCACCGTTTATTTCCGTTTGTTTTTTATTATAAATGCACTGAATTAAAAGAATTTGCAAGATAAAACCCCTGGTCGCCCAGGGGGTTAATATCCTCAAACTCTGATTAAATCAGCTGCAAGAACTGCGTCCCAATCAACCCTTTTAATCTGTTTTAACTGTTCGAGATTATTAAACCTTTCACCCGATAAGGACATCTGAAGATCTTTAATCTCTCTAGCTGTTTTAAGTCCAATACCTTTAATATGATCAGCGATCATTTGAGGTGTTGCACCATTAATATTTAACCGATTATCAGGGGGAAAAGTGCGAGGTTCTTCTTTTGCTGCTTTATCTTTTACCTGAAGAGTTTTAACAGTTTTTGTTGCAGCCTCATCAGGTGTAATTTCAGTTTTATAAGCAGTGAAAAGGCGACCATCCTGATCTTCGACCATGAACCAATCGCCATTATCCCATTCGCTTACAACCTTGACACGTGCACCTGTTTTTTTGTGCTGATAAAGCATCGAAGGAGTAGTTGTCATAAGACCAGTAATTTACTGGTCTTAGTTTAACTTATCTCTTTAATTACGGGGAGACAACACGGCCAAGCAGGTAGCCGTCGATGTCTTCGTAACCAGGAGCAACATCAGGTTGGATGTAGCACACTTCAACGATCAGATAACCAGTGCGGCCAGCAGTGGAATCAGCGCTGGAGATGTACCAACCGCCGCCTGCAGTGGTGCCGGTCAGGGTAGTACGGGACTGAACGTTGTAAGTAGTAGCGGCAGTCACTTCGCGGTAAACCTTACCTGCGCTATTACCAGCAGCACCGGTAGCAGTCAGGAGAGGAACAGCGCTGTAAGCAGCGGAACCACCAGCGAAATAAATCTCACCGGGCTGGCTGCCAGAGGTGGTGGACTGCAGGTTTGCTTGGGAAACAGCTGCGCCAACACCTGCGTTGGATTCCAGGCCAGGACCGAAGGTAATGATGTTACCGGTTGCGGCATACACACCAGAAGCAACACGGCCATCACCCCAGCCAGAAGCAACGGAAACAGTTGCGCGATACACATAGGCAGGAAGGGTGCTGCTGCCGGAGATCACCATACCGGTGATGTCAGTGCGGGTATCGTCATTCCGATAAGGGGAAGGAACGATGACACTGCCGGAGGAAACAGCACCGCCACCAGAAGTGTTGGTGACAGGAACGTAACCACGCTGCTGGAAGTAACGGTAGCCAGGAGTTGCCAGCACGCAAGTGGGGCCACCCTTGGAGTTATTGTTGCTGCCGTCATCGTTGGTATCAATGTTCTTGTACCAACCGTTGAGGGGCTCTGCCCAGTTACCTGGGTAGATTTTCTTAGCGGACAAATAGGTCATTTATCTTTTCCAGTAATTTAAATGTATGGATTAATTATCAGACGGTACCATCGTCTTGGATGAAGCTGAATGCGGTGGTAACGAAGTCCTTGTTCAGGATTTCAAAACCAGCATACAGTTGCCAGATCAGGATGATGAAGCGGCTGAAGTCGTCGTTGTTGTTGATGAGCACCTGAGCGTTCGGGCCGCCGATACCAACACCAATCGACTGAGGACCAAAGAAGTAACCTTGGGCAACTTCCTGGGAAGTGTAGGTGGAACCAGCATCGAACGAAGCGTTGACGTTCTTGATGGGGAAGTTGGTCGATTCGAAGAACTTCACACCTTCAAACTGAACACCAGTAGGCATCACCGGCTCACCGGCAAGGAAGTAACCTTGACCAGCCTGGGGACCCATGTAGAAGCTGGCGTTGTTAGGCATCATGGGATTACCCATGTACATGCCTTGGCCAGGGGTACCAGCGTAACGAGCGATCTCACGGAAGTCAGGATCACGACGCAGATGCATCATGAAGACGGGATCGCAAATGCAACGATACAGACCATCAGCGAAGGTAGGAACGTTACGCTTACGCAGATCCTTAACAACGGTCAGAAGGTCAGTACGCACCTGGAACTGCTGAGTTTGGCTTTGGTACTCAGCAAGGCTATAGGTGATTTGACCGGAAGCATTCTTTTCCTTAGCACCAGCGAAGTAGTAACCGCCTTGTGTGGTGGAGGCAGCACCGTTTGCTTCTGCTTTGGCAAGTTCATCAATGAACACACGATCACGCCACCGGCGATAATCATCGAGCAGAGTCAGCGAACCAATGCTCTGGTGGAACATGTTCAGGTTACCGGTATCCAGCAGCAGACGCTGGGCGGTAATCAGGGTTTCACGAGCAATTTTGAAGGTGCTGGGCTGAGTGGGATCACCCGGATCAGCAGGGCCAGTGTATTCTTTCAGAACAACAAGCACCTTTTCCTTGGTGATGTTGCGGCTATTGGCAGTACCAATGGTCTGATCAGAGATACGCTCGCGGCTATCCTTCGTACCAGGGGTACCCCAGAACTTATAGCGATCTAACTGAACGGTTTGACCGGGCTGACGAGTGAAGTCGTGGACAACCACGGGCTCCACAGCCATCTCGGTAACATAAGCAGGGTGAGGACGATAAAGTTCCGCACCTAAAATCTTTGGAAAATCGTTCTCCTGGTCTCTAGTTTCTTAGAGGGGTGGACTATCTCTTCATCCCTGTGGGATGCCGGACGCTGAATCTGGTATTACGTAACAAGATCGTGTTACCCCCAGTAGTCTCTGCACCTTCCAATCACGTTCTTGATTGGCTTGGCTCAGGATTACCCTCGTCTTTACGTTAGGGCTTCCCTGAATTCATCCGGTTTGCACTCATCAATTGCTTGGTGAGGTGACAACGTTGAGCGTTCAGTTGAGGCGTGCTACAGTCTGGAAACCTGTTTATAAACAACATGAATCCAAAACTTGTTCCAGGATTTGGTAATCTTTACTTAACGGAAGAAGGGAAAGCTTTTGAAAAACAACTTGATCCCGATAATCAAGAATATTTTCTAGAGATTCCTATTAGTTCCACCAGTGTTTACGACCGTATTTCAGTTCTTGTAGATGGAAAGAGAAAAAGATTTCATCTTCACGTCTTGATGGCAATTGCTTTTTTAGGATTAGATCTGCGTTCTCATGGAACCAGTAACTTTTCCCTACAGATTGATCACAAAGATAACAACAAGAGAAATAATCAACTTGCTAATCTTGAGATCGTTACCAAACAAGAAAATTTAACAAGAGCCTGGGAAAACGGTTGTTACAAAAACAATGGTTTTGCCAGTAAAGGAAAGCCGAAGAAATCTTTGAGAAAATTTTCTTCGGATGACGTGAAACAAATTAAATCTTTAAAAGAAGCAGGTCTTTCTTATAGAAAAATTGCTGAAAAATTTAACTGTAATCACGGAGCTATTTACCAAATCTTGAAGGGACATACCTACCAGGATCTGAACTAGCTATCAATGAACACTTTAGTTTATCCTCCAGTGTCAGTGTTTTTATCGGGTGAAAGATAAAGACACATGTGTCTTATCTAAAACAAATTCTAGCAGGTAATAAGCTTTAAGCTTACATATACTGCATAGTAGGTGCTTTATAGCGTGCACCAGGGGAGTTGCTAGATCCGTAGGATTCAGGATCAATAGCCATTCCTTGTTGGAATCCAGGGACACCCAGTGATTCAGGGATTGCACCAAGCGCTAAACCTCCTAGTCCAGCAGCAGCCGCAGATGCTGGCACTAAACCAGCTGCAAGTCCCTTAGCAACATTCTGCTGAACAGCTTGGCTTGGGAAAGGAAGTGCAGCTGAAACTCCAGCTAAAGGATCACCAAATAAACGAGCATCTACTGCAGAAACTGCATCAGCTCCAATATTTGCAGCTTTGCGACGCAAGCTATCTTGTGGAAGATCGCGTGCCACGTCACCAATCTTGTTCCCAAGACGAGTAACTTGTTTTTGCGCCGCTGCAACTAAAGCAGGGTTGTACTTACCTGCAAGTGCACGGGCTCCTAATAGTCCTGCTGCGCCGCCCAAAGCACCAGTACCTGCAGCAAGTGCAGCAGATCCTGGATCTTCATTCTGAGAAAGGGCATACCCGCCGGTCAGCAAACCAGCTGCAGCGGGTACACCGTATCTATAAGCGCCACGCATGGAATCACTCCATTACAAACAGCTTGTTGGAAACCACTTGAGGCTGAGCGTTATTCAGGAGACGCCATGCCTGGCTGGGATCCACATCCATTTGTTGCTTAAAGCTGCCCCAGAAGTTTTCAGGTTGCTGAGGAGCTGCTGCGGTAGGAGGAGCAGGGAATTGACCCAGGGCAGAATCAATCGGTGCAGTGGGATAACCACGGGTTTCCAATTGAGCCTCATCCTCATACACAGGATAGGGACCCTCAGGACCAAAGAACTTCAGCGTGTAATCGCTAAGTACATCGGGATTGGTCAGGATCTCGTTGTATGCCAGGTTCTCCTGGTGCTCATTAACACTGAATTCGGCATAGCCATTCAGCAGTTCTTGTGCTTTGCCACCCCAGGCAACAGCACTATCCAGCATATCTTCCAGCTGGAGAGCATAATTATTTAGAATTGCGGGAGCTTCTGTTCCGTACGCGCTTACCACGTTCCGGCTTTCCGGGCTCCAATCCAGGAGATCCGCTACGTCCTCCAATGATTGAATCGAGGAAGTTTGGGAAGAGTTGGGCGAGTAGGCCTGGTTGGGTAATGAGGTCTGCGGAGCCGATTGTTGCGTACCCAGGTTGCTGGGAAGCTGGCCGTAGTTGGCTGGACTGTATTGCGTCGTCTGAGACGGTTGACCCTGGAACGGGGATTGAACTGGTGCGCTCAGCAGATTCACCACCTTGTTGAACGCCGATTCCCATGGGTTGCCCTGGGCTTCCGGTTGGGATTGGGGGGCGTACTGCGTAGGGGCTGATTGGTAGCTGGGGGCTGCCTGTGGTACCGCCTGAGGGTAACTGGTACCCACCTGATACTGGACTGGTGCTGCCACTGGAGCTTGCGCCGGAGCCGGAGCCACGTAGCTGCTCGGAGCCACCGCTGCCGGAACTTGGCTCGTCTGTGGGATCGATTGGACGGTAGCGTCCTGCATAACTCATCTCCTTTTGTAAGGCTTCTAATGTTCGATACAGATATGGTGTTAGATCCAATCTGGGATCCGCAGCCATCGGTAGATCCGGTGCTTGCGGGTGAGGAGTCTGCATCATTCCCCCCACTAGACGAGCAAATTGAGAGTAAGCACCCTGCAATTCGTTCACCATCCTGAATGGGAACCCAGATAGCATCTCGGCTCTTTCCTCATCCGTTTTAGAAGGGAAGAGGTACTTCAGTGCTTCAATGCTATCAACACCTAATTCCTGAAGGTTTCTTACAACAATAGAGTTGTTAAGAATATCTTGCGTGGAATCTTCATAGACGGGACCAAGCCAACGCCATAAAACAGTTAGATCCCCATCAGGAATTAACCCAACAACACTTGGTGGTATTTGTTGAGTTTCCACACAAGCTAACATAAGTTTCTTCAATTGTTCGTTATATTGACTTAATGCATCTTCGTATGCAGCCTGTTGTTCAGGTGGTGCATCATCAGGTAATTCAACTGGTTTCTCCATACCAGCAGCAGCCGCAAGTGTTGTTTTAAACAGCTGCTCTTCTTGATAAATAATAAGTTCTAGACAACGACAAATACCGTGGGTGTAAATGGCGTTTGCTTTCTTCTTTGATGTGGCGGCAACGCGGCCAAACAATGATTTGTATTCAGTTGCAGTAACACCTGCAGAAATTGACAACTCATCCACGCCACCAAGAGCGGTACGGATCTCTTCCCTATACTGACGGGCAAATGCGTTTTGATCACCTGTAATAGCATCTGGAACAATATAACCAACACGATCGTTTGGTTCCAGGTTTGCAATAACTCTTGGAACCCTGATCTGACCATCCATGCCACGGCTGACTGGATCAGCTTTAAACATGGAACGGCTCATGGGCGAAGGGCTCATGAAACCTGAGTTAGCAGCAATAGATGGCCGTTGAACGGACATATCACCACCTGCTTCCATTAAGTCGGTTTTAGGCCGAGAGGAAAGCAATGTTGGATTACCAAAAAAGGTAATGTTCTTGCGCATCGTGCGCATTAAATCATCATGGGTGCAGATGTGATTTGCCATTTGGTCAAATTCACCCACCCCTTCATTGGAGAAGCCTTGGGCATTGTTGATGATCTCAACACATGGAATAAAACCAAGGCTATTTTTTAACTTCTTTGTATTGCCCGTTAGGGCATAAGTGGGCATATCAAAATTTAATTCTGCATCAGAATGAGTTTCTTCAATTTCTCTTCCTTTAATAGATAAACGAATATAGCGTTTTGCTCCAGGGCTATAAGTACTTTGTGTACCTGAAATACTCGTAGTATTAATTGCTTCGCCGAAACCGTTGCCTTTACGTACCTTATAACTGTAGATAATTACAACTTCATCAAGTTCGCCATCAACGTTGTAATAGGCACGATATTCGTGATCACGAAAATAGTAAAGCCGATAGTTCTGTTTAGTTGGCCGAATGTAAAAAAGACCTTTTCCATCACATAAAAAGTATTCCCAGATGGAATCCAAACGGGTATCAATCTTGTTGTACTTTAGTACGCGATCGATAAAGTCCTTTCGTTGAGCACCAAAGTTATCCTGGCCTGCAAAGAATTCAACTCCTTGGCGAATGCCAAAAAGTTTCATTTGTGCTACGTGGGACGCAACAATGCCCGTATCAACAACAATGTTGCTATCTTTATCTAGATAGGCATTGATAATTTCTTGAAGCCGGGCTCTAGCGTCCGCCATTAATTATTCTCCTTTTTTAAATAGTAGCAGCTTCAGGAGACAGTTTTGTTCTGGAATCCCATCGGCATTTGTGTCATTGGCATGGTCATTGCACCAGCGTTGCCCATAGGTGCCATGCCACCCATACCAAAAGCTAAAGGAAGTTGCGGTCCACCGGGCATGATTCCACGGCGACGTAGTTCTTCATTTAGTTGTTGATTCTGTTGCGTGCCGCCTTCATATATTTTTCTCAGCTGCTCACCAGAGCGTCCACCAAGGGCACCTGCGCCACGGTTGATATCAAAGCTAGGGTTACCAGCCATCATCATTGGGTTCATGCCAGGGTATGCTACTTGGCCTGGAGCACCCGGCACATTTTGATATCCACTAAAACGCATTTTTAATCATCTCCAATTTTTTTATTCTAATCCTCTATAACTTCATATGCATTGATGTCATTCAATTTAGTAATGACAATGCCTTCACCACGGAAATCATAATTTAAAACATCGCCTTCTTGCCAGGCCAGATCTTCGAGTACCTCATCTGGAAGGGTAATGAAACAATCACCGTTATCATCTTCTTGTACTTCGATGACGTAAGTCATTTTACTTCCAGTAGTTTTTCAATTAGTTTATCAAGCTTTGTATTGATTTGACTAAGATTGTCATGCATCTGTTGGATTTCTCTAAGAAAATCAACTTTTAATACGTATTCCAGGGGCATACGCTTCACGTCGTTTTCCAAAATGTCAATCCTTCTTTTTTGCGAGCCGACATAATTAAATACTTGTTGGATCTGTTCTGATTGACGGCCAAGTATTTTAGTTGCCATCCATCCACCGCCAGTTACAGCAGAAACAACAGCTGTAATGCCGATTGCAATATATTCAGGTCCCACAATAATATCGGTATTTTTTTCTATTCTAAAAGTTAGTAATCAACCTGAAGCTTACCTTTACGCATTAATCCGTTAATCATCCAAACCAACGCATCAACACAGTCATCATGACTGCTAACACCAAAGTTGGTAAGCTCTTCAAACATTGCAGTGAAGTTGCGGTAACGATTGAAGATAATCTTGCGATCTTCAAACAAACCCATGCAACCACGGAAACGTGCCAACTTATCTGCACGGAATCCTTTGACAGGATGCCAATTTAAGTTATAAAGATTTTCATTGTTTAAACAAACGCGTTTGAAGTCAGCTTCCAGTGATGCCTGGTACTGTACAGCTTCTGAGTAAATATCACAGGTGGAATAAGTAGGAAAATAATTACCTTGTTCATCGCGTCCAAGGATGGACCAATCATTAAGTAGTTCCTTGAGGGCATCAAGTTTTTCAAGGTTACCCATTACTCGCAATCTGCGGTAATCAATAACGTGAATGCGATCCTCGATGCGACCACCCAGAACCATAACGGTATAATCATTTTTCTCTTTCGTACCAGCAGATAGGTCAACCCCTACAGCAAGCGTGTCAAACTCCGTAGAGATCTCAGCTTTAACAATAAGTTCTGGCGCCAGGGACAATTCATTCTGTCTGACGATTTGATTCATGTACTGAAAAGAAAAAGCAATAGGTGCTTGTCGTTTCTTTTCCTTTAAATAGTCCAACGACCACATATCTGGCCAGTATGAAACTTCATCCCCTGTTTTGGGATCAGTAAGAATTGCAGATAACACGATCTGCATCCAATTGTTTTGTGGGTTAAAAGTAGTTGAATGAATATCGTCATGTCGGAAGCGTGTACCAAGGCAGATGGCACGTGCTCCTTCAAACATGGTTGGTGCAATCACTGCATTCCAGTTGTCCTGCATCTGTTTACGGATGTCTGGATTAGCAATATCAGCGGCTGATTTAATTGCGTCATCAATGATTACCAGGTGAGAACGTTTTGATGTCACCGAACCTTTGAGGCCCGCTGCACATAAAGTAAATTGCTCTTCACCAGTGGTATCAATACCAGCAAACTTATGGTCAATAGACCAGTATTCATTACTGGTTACGTTTTTAAGAAGGCGTACTTTAGGGAAAACTTCTTGATATCTTTTGCTTTCAATGATTCGTTTGATGGTTGCTGACTTGGAACGAGCAATATCAACCGTATAAGAAAGGTAAAGAATTTGCAGCGGTTTCTTTGCCATGGTGTGTACACCAATGGCCCATGCAGTAAATAATCCAAGGATGGTTGATTTAGCTGAACCTCGTGGAGCCAATAGATCAATATTGGGGCCAGCAATCTTTACTAAACAACTACTATCTTCTTGCGTTACAAAGTGCCGATGCCATTCTTTATGATGCTCGGCAGGTGGTTTATCTGCTACATACTCACAAAAGAAACCAAAATCATCCCTTGCTTTTTCCAGGGATTCAAGGTTTCGTGGAACTCTAATTTGTTGCCTGCGTGCAGCAGCTTGTGCATTACGTCTATAAGCAAGATGTTGATAAGCAGGCACAGTTAGTATTCATTCGTTATAAATAAATACTAACTCATTCGTCGTCCTCGTCCTCTTTCTCGTCCTTGCCCTTGCGATTCTTCTTCTGCTCCTTGTACTTCTTCGCTTTCTCTAAAGCGGCCTTCCGCTTCTCCTTGTCCGACATCTCGCTGCCGTCCTCTTTCTTGGCCTCCTTCTTTTTGAAGTACTCCAGAAGCTGGGGCGGCATTTTGTTCTTGCTCATTTTCTTTGTTATCTAATAAGGCATTCATTACCTCTTGACCACGAGAAACCTTGGGATCAAGAGGAGTAGGTTTCTTGATACCAGCTGATTGTTCGCGGTTTTTATTTAATTGACGAACAACTTCGAATAAACGTCCGGCAATATTTTCTCCATATTCTGGAGGTTGCGGAGGTGGTTTTCTCATGTTACCAGTCTACGTGAATTATTCTTCTAACTGCATGTGGGACCACACACTCATTGATGCTTCTTCCAATGGAATTTCAATTGGATCATCTTTGAAGATAGTAATTAGTTCACGGATGGCACGATCAGCACCAGCCATCAATAAACCTTTTCTATCCTTGATAGAAGTAGAAAGCTCAACTTGAGCAATGGTGCCACGTAATTCTTTTTGCATTGATGCAATACGTGCTACACCAGCATCACGTTTGACAAGACCATTATCAACATCCTGCCTTAGCTTACGGATGTCTTCTTGCATCTCATCAATTTCATACAACAAAACCTTCCTGTGGTCAGGTTTTGGATAATTTTTATTTAACCAGTGGTCACAACCAGTGATGCTTCCGTTGTAACGCAAAAACCTGGCATAAAGATAACATTCAATTACAGAGAAGTTCTCTGCGCAAAAAGATTTAAATGCTTCTTCAGTTGGTGAATCTAAATTGTCTAGCCAACGATCAAATATCTCAATATCGATATGCTCGTTGTGCTTGGCTGTAGTCACGGGCTTCGTCGCTTTCGCCGAAACGCTGTGCTTGCTCTGCAGACTTTCTTTGTTCTTCACCTGATTTACCAATAGTTTCCCTTTCTTGGGTACCAGCTTCCCTCATCTTTTCTTTAGATGAGCCAACAGATACATCTTGGAAGATCTTAACAGCTGAAGCAGCTTTACGCGCTTTATCCTCATCGAAGAATAAATCATACGGATCAGGATTTTCCGCGCTTTCAAAATAAAACGGCTCTTCTTGCATGGTTAATTTTCCTTCTGTTTATCTGTTTTCTTTTTGGGTTCTTCACCAAAAGGATCTTTGCTGTCCGTAGTGCCAGTAGATCGTTCACGGTTAATCTTATCCTTAGCGTAACGGTAAGCAACATCAGCTGCTTGCCGATAACGATTTAGATCAAATTCTGCACCTGAATCTTTATTATCTACTGGCATTATCTACGCAGAGCTATTGATTTATTTTAGATCAGAAATTGCCCATCATGCCAGCAAGACCTGCGGCAAAGGTATCGCGCTGACGTGCACGGTTCGATTGAGCAGCTTGACGCATCTTGGAACCTTCCAGGCGACCAAGGAGAGTTTCAAAATCTTGAAGTTCAGCACGGCTCATGCCGCCACCGTACTCGCGCTCAGCCTGTTGATCAATAAGCTGCTGCGCTTCTGCTTCGCCCATGCCCTGTGCACGAAGCTGAGCAAGGCTGGTACGGTTGCGATTAGCAGCCTTAGGAAGATTAATACTGTAAGTCATAAAACGTAAAAGCTCTACAAATTAATTTTAATGCACTATTTTTAATTCACCTATAAAAAGATGTTAGAAACTCTTGGAAACGACGACTTTTTAAATCGCGGCTCCTGTTTGCACGGTTTCTAGGCTTGGAGCCACCACGGCCACGGCCTCCCATAGGACCACGATCATCCACAATGGGACCACGTACGTTTTGTAAGTCGGCTGCGGTCATAGAATCACGGCCTCCCATAGGACCACGATCATCCACAATGGGACCACGTACGTTTTGTAAGTCGGCTGCGGTCATAGAATCACGGCCACGGCCTAAAGATACACTAGAGGGAGGCCTGCGGCCACCTCTAACGTTGCTGCCTCTGTCCCATACAGAACTAGCTTGCGCAGATGTAAAAGGATTAATACGCATTAGCTTAAACCACCTATTTATATTTTAACGTTAAAAATTAAATGCGCCCATCATGCTTGCAAACATTTGGGAACCACGTTGGATGTTAGCCACCCTTCTATTACCTGCGTTAACAATCTTCTGTAAATCAATTTTTCCTTTGTATTCAGCTTCTGTTAAAGGGATACGATTATCGACTTCGTACTTTAAACGTTCGGTTGCACCAGCTTCCTGTAATTGGGCAATTGCTTTGCGTGTATCCCATTCGTAACCAGTTGTTGCTGAATTAAGTTCAGCTAACGTTGCATCAATACCTTCCTTTTGGTACCCACCAAAACTACTGCCTCCGCCACCGCTGGTAGTGGATCCTGTTGAAATTGGCTCAACTAATTTAGGTTGATATGCTCCTGTTGCAGCTGCACTTTGAGTTGCAGATGAAAGTTTAATACCTTTATTAGCTGCTTTTGCGTAAACATCAGCCGTTGAAACGCCTAAATTGTCAGCGATACGTTGGATTTCTCCAGGGCCTAGTTTATTGCCTACGTCTCTTAAAGCTTGACCAATACCTCTTCCAGCCATTTTTACTCCTGTTAATTAAACTATTTTAAGTTAACTACCCATTGCCGCTTTAAGAGCGGTTACATTTGCGGGATTAAATGTAAAAGTACCGCGCTTAAGGTAACCTTGCTCATCGCGCCCCATGGGTCCATACATTGCTTCAAACAAGTAATCTTGCTCTGTTTTAATCTTACCCATGCCTTCAGGTGATGCCATGAGTGTATCACCTAAAAAGGCTGAGAAAGCACCTGGATCACTTGGAGAAATGCGGCGGGCTCCAGCAAGACCTTTAAAACTTTCAATCTCATCAAAAGTAGGTGCGCGACCTAATAAGGTTTCGTAGCTACTCTCAATTAAAGGATCAAGGGAACGATACCGCCCTGGTTTAATAGAACGAGATTTTTTACCAGCAAGTTTACGCGCTGCTTTCTGTGCTTTGCCTGATTTCCAGCCATACACATCTGCTTCTGCAAGAAAAGAAGCTGCGGCCGATTCTGGAGATTCCTGGCCTAATTTAATAGCCTGCTTATAACTTTTAATGAAAGGTCTCTTTCTGCCGCCTTGATAACGACCTAAAATACCTTCGATAATAGATTCATCAGCGTACATGTTATTCACCCATAGAAAGAACCAGAAGTAAGTCGTGCCATTGCCGGTCCATACTTACCTGCCATCTTGTCAAAACTATCCATCCTTCCTTCAAAGCCCCTTGCTTTTTTGTAAGCAGGAGAATTCATTAAAGCAATTTCACGTTTGGTGTCTTTAAAATCAAGATACCTAGGAAATTCTTGCGCAGAGAGTTGGCTGCCAAACGCATATTCCCTATCTTTCTCCATTTGTTCGCGGGCTGCACTAGCAGCACGAGAACCACCAAATAATTGCCCTACAGTACCAAGTGCAGATAAGGTTAATCCTGTCCAGCCAACGGGGCCAAGTGCTGCACCTAAACCTGCTAAGCCGCCTGCTGCGCCACCTGCACCGGCTAAGGCACCAGTACCAGAAAGTGCTGCACCTGCGCCTGCAGCAGAAGGAGCTAACGCAGCAGTACCAAAGCTAGGTGCCATGAAGCTAGGAATTGCCGGAAACATAATTAAGCCCTCCCTAAACGTGAACGAATGCCAGAACCAAATGCTGGACGGTTACCATAAGCAGCAAATGTACCTGGTAACTGTTGAGTTTGTGCGGCTAAGCTTTGCAACGGAATTGCCCTCATTGCATTAATGGTTTGAGGGATTTGACCAATTGCATTAATCCCTGCACCAATTAAGTTTGATTGTAAACCAAACCGTTGCTTTTGTTCACCAATGCGTTTTAATGGTCCTTCGATTTGCTCAAAGATCCTGCCGATTTCTTCTGGAGTTTGTTTTTGACCTTCCAGGATACTACCCAAGAAAGCAGTGCTGGCTAACTCTCTTTTTGCCTCGTCGTCATCCTTAAGACCAAAAGTAGTTAAAAAGCTATTAAAATTTTCAGGATCTAAATAACTACCCGCCAGCCGATTTTGTGCCTGGCCAAAACCCATCACATTGATGGGACCACCATACGAAGTGTTACTGCCGTATCCGCCAAAGTTTAATCCCATGATCAACCAAACCTAATTTGAGGGGCATTCAGTGTTGCACTGGCGTATGGATTACTAGTTAAAGCAGTACGTACAGTTTCACCTGTTTGAGCCTGGGCTCCACGGGCAAGTGCGCCTGCATTTGCAAGCATGCCCTGCTGGAGATAAGCTTGATTTTGTGTATTAAGTAAAGCTTGCTGACGCACCAAGGCTGCATCGTTAAGTTTATTAATAAGCGGAAGTTTACGTTCTAAATCAGAATACTCTACCTCTTTCATGCCCTTGGCTAAATCAATAACACTGCTAGTGTTAATTCCCATCATATTACGATATTGAGTCATTCCTAACTCATCTAGCTGACGCGCTCTAGCAAGTTGATTAGCAAAATCTTCTTCACCTGTAATAGGGTCACCTGTTAGTTTTCGTTTTACTTTCTCGGCACCAGAAGCTGCAGCACCTGGAAGAATAGCGCCAAGACCCATGAGTCCAAGGCCGACTGCAGTACCAGCAACACCTCCTTTGCCGATCATGGCCTGACCCGTACGGCCAATCATGCCAGTACCCAAAGCAGATAGACCCGCCGGAGCAAGCGCGGCTAATGAGCCGAGTGGACGACCTTCCTGTAATTCTCCTAGTGAAGCACCAATAGCTGGAGTAGCCGCAAGAGCAGCAGTACCCAAGAGGCCATAGCGACCTGCCTGTGGATAACGCTTTAAGAAATCTTGTGCAGCTACTTTTGCCTCCCTAAGCTTTTGTCTCCCTTTACCAAGGACTTCTGTCGCTTGGTCACGTAAACCAGGTCCTGGTTGACCGGGAATACCTGAAAGAATAGGAGTTGCACCGCGAGAAGGAAGTAAATCGGGATCAACTAAACCAGCACGTGCAGCTACATAAGGATCTTGATAATAAGCTCTTGGATCTAAACCCGCCCGCATGGCGGCTAATTCTTCCGGCGTCATTTATCAATAGTCTTTATTTATTTAAATTCTATCACTGCATGCCTAATGTATATTCCGTTGTTGTTGGTAATTTTGGTCGATTAGCAGATGCAATCGCCTGATTCATAGCGTTACCAACCAACGCACCTGCACCTGAGCCAGCAAGGCCTGCAATTGCGGAGCGTGTAAATCTACCTTTGGGTCCACCAGCTCTTGCTGCAGTGCCAACAGCAGCCGCACCACCAACAGCTGATGTAACCGAAGGAATAGTTACTGGAAAACCAAGGAGCCGTGCTTCTGGTACACCTTCAAGATTCTCAGGAGTAAATTTAGCAACACCGAGTAAACCACGATCTTGATAGTAACTCCTCATAAAGTTGCCATAACGTTGTGGTGTTAAATCAGGAATATCTTGTTTAGCTGTTTCGTACTTTAGTGGGCGACCAGAGCGCCCAAGAAAGAAACGTTCAAACAACTCCATGGTTGGCTGAGAAGTTTCCCGTCGATCTTCAGAGCCTTCTTCTGCATAATTTTGAGCGAAACCCTTCGGCCTAAATTGTTGTGAAACATTAGTGATGTCATACGCACCCGTCAATGCTGCTGATGGAGCCAGTGCTGCTGTCATCAAGAGACCTTTCTTAATTGGTCCCAGCTCTTGTGTCGCTTGTTTTCCAATTGCTTTTTCTGTTATTGCATTTTTAATTGCTTCGGGATGGTTGTAACGCCACCAAAGTGTACGTGTACCGTCATTCGTAATATCTGCAATCATTCGCGCGGTATAAGCACCTACAAATTCAGCAGGTGTCTCGCGTAAAGTAATTGCTTTTCTATTTTCTTCCTCTGTTGCAAGACGTTTTTTAAACGATGGAGCGCCAATTGATAAATTATATTCATTGGACTCCATCATCAGCTTTTCAGCTGTGCGGTAACCTTGCTGTGCTTTCTGAAATAAATTCATGACTTACGCAATACCGTATTGAGAAATAAGAGCTTGATCTTGTGGTGTTAAGTATTGCTGCCAATTACCAGCAAGTTGCATTTGTCTTGGCATGTCGTCTAAAAACTCCATACCTGCCATCTGGAACTGCGTACCAGGTGCCACAGCTTGTATAGGAAGATTATTAACTTGTGCGCGTTCGATCATCTGCGCCATAATTTGTTGTTCTTGCGAGTAATTTGCAGGAACAGGACGTGGCTCCAGGATCGAAGATAAGCCGTAGCCAGTACCAACGGAGGTAAGGAAATTTACAGGTGTTTCAGCACGACTGGTCTTATTTATAGTTTCAATCTTGCCTGTATTTAAATCCCTTACACGACGCGTTTGATACGATTTTGGACGTAATGCTCTTACCCCTGCTACAGAAGCACCTGACGCAAGAGTATCTCCAATACCGTAAGCAAGAGCAGTAAGTGGATTAGATCCTCCAAGAAGAGATACTCCAGTGGCAAGGGCACCACTAGTCAATGAAGGCGCGGCGACCTGTTTAACTGTATTTAATAATCCTTGGAATAACTTACCTTTACTCATGATATTTATCTTTTATTAGTATTATAAGCCGTTAGGCTTCCTCATCTTTTTTGATGTCTTCACCATCTTTTGGTTGTTCGTTAAGAAGAGAAGCAACAGATTGATTACCCTCTGCTTCGTTTAATGCACGCTTCTCTGCTGCAGCCATCATGTAACCCTTAGGATCAGGATTACGCATACGTGGCATAGGACTTGAACTCCTCTTATCAGGAGCTACGGTCGGACTAATGCGATATGCTTCCACCCAAACGGGAGAGAAACCAGGTTGATCCTCTGGACGTAAAGGAGTTAATGCACGTCCTTCGTTAAAGTCATAGCTTTCTTTACGAACAAAGCGACCGATATTGGCAAAAGCTTCATACTCCTCTGGTACATCACCAACAAATTGAAGGGAGGGGTTATGTTTTAACTTACGTGTTTGTAAACGATTTAATAAATCAGATTGTTCAAATCGGCTTGGTACCCAGGGTGGTGCACCAGTAGATGCTTTAACTGCAAAGGAGTCATTGAAATTAACGTTCCTTTTTTTGACAAAAGGATCCTTAGTGAAATCAATGTAACGATCTAATGCAAGCCGATGATCTTTAGCCATTGTCTTTAGCTTTCTTGCGTTGCTTTAACCCTACCAGTGTTTTGCGTAGCCGTGCTTGTTTCACAGTTTTATCATCGTACTTATCAGGATTTGATAGTACATTTTCTTGTAACTGAGCAGTGGTGATACCTTTGCGTTCAGCTTTAGCAGTAAAGGCACCCTCCTTCATCTCCATGCCTTGAATCCACTTTTTATTTTTCTTTTTCTTTTCAGCCATGACTACACATTAAAACCGCGTTGACGTAACACCATTTGCGGATCGCGTCCCTCAATTATAGCTTGACGTACAATTTGACTTGCATCAATACTACGGCGAGCAACAGCTGTGGGACGACGTTCTGTCATTTGCTCCAGGCTAGGTGGAATTGGTACATCACCTTCAGGAGAAGCTGTGGCTTGTTCCAATCCTTCACGCACTAACTCGTTAATTGTCATTTGAGTCGGACGTGTTGACTCAGATGAACGACGAGAGGTTTGTTCTATACCATAGACGCCACTTGTGCTGCCGGTCTGTCCTTTGGGATCATACTCGGCGACTAGACGACCACCGCCAGTTTTAGGATCTAAATCAACGGAGCGACGCCCGGCTCGTAACTCAAGAGTTTGAGGGATAATATTACCTTGCGCATCATACTCATAAAACGGACGCACGCCCTCTTGAAAATCACCAAGTTTATAAGTAGATCCCAGTGATTCCAGGGAGCCCATATACCGCCGTAAAAAATCACGCTCTTCAAGCGCATCTCCTAAATCAACATTAAGAGCCTCTGGTTTGGGTAAGTTTTGTTGTTCGTATTTAACCTGGCCGAACATCTTGGTATACGCACCACCACCTTTGGGATCGCGATCCATAGCAACACGAAGCATTAACTCTTGTTCACCAAGCTCTTCTGCTTTAGCCGCTAATTGTTGTTGTTGTAAACCAATGGAAGAAATTTCATTGGTAAGTTCAATGTCACGTTCAAGTAAATCTCCTGTGTTTTCTGGATAATTTGTTTTTTTATAAAACTGTCCGGTTGGAAATTCTTCTGTATTAATACCCATTTGCACTGTAGGTTTTACAGTGACCGGAGTAGAAGGAGCGGCAGAAAAACGAGAAAGTACGTTGGGGTCACCAGTGCTTGCATAAAGCTCTGCTGCCTCAAGAAGTTCAGGATTTTCACTTAAAATTCGTTCAGTACGTGTTGGGCTAAACTGACCAGAAAGTTCTTGACGTTTTTGTGACAAGAACGACTGTGCTTGTTGTTGTCGTCCTTGAGTTGCAGCAGGTAGTAACCGAAGAGGCTGTGGGCCATACTGTTTGCCTTCTTGTACCAAATTAGGTACTGTTGCATCCCCCCAAAAATTAGTTTGATCCACAGGAACACCATCTGGTGTCATGGACGCAGCAACATTTGCATTACCTGTTTGACGTGCAACTTGGTTGACTTGAGAAGCATCAAGATCTTCATTGCGCTGCACACCACGTAACACTCGACCCGTCCTTTGATCTTCGCCAGATTCCAGGGCAGCCATTGTTTGCGAAGAAAGATTTTGAATATTTCCAGTGCTCTGTCCGCGCCTAAATATTTCTCCTGTATTTGGATCTGTAATTAATACATCTTCAGTAGAACCACCTTTAGGTATAAATACTTTCTGCAAATCTTCCGCAGGTTTTGCTGCAACTTTTTTATATACTTCAGCACGCCTTTGTTTTTCTGCGTTAGCTAAATATTCATCTAGATTTACGGTGGCCTGTGGGATTGCAGCTACTCTTGAAGGCGCTACGCCCTCACTAGAGGGTGGGGTGCCGGGGGTGGGCGGCGCAGGTGTCCTAGGCGCAGTAGTACCAGAAGTCCGACCAGTGGCCGCCTGACGAACGATACCTAAATCACGTTGTGGTGTACTTTGGGTCTTGGTACCACGGGCAAATCTTCTTGTTCCTGCGAGTGCAGCACCTAATGCACCAAGGCCTAATACCGTACCGCCAAGGATTGCAGGAAGATTTGACTGTTGTTCGGGTTG
>Ga0208547_1000014_pt1 | contig 73224 bp, 86 predicted proteins | sample DEB08_DNA_5_FD_185501 | JGI IMG/M metagenome (GOLD analysis project Ga0208547, IMG submission 185501) | Aqueous microbial communities from the Delaware River and Bay under freshwater to marine salinity gradient to study organic matter... | ecosystem: Environmental > Aquatic > Marine > Coastal ...
ATTAATTGAAATAGTCATGAATATGGAAAGCAAGTGGTCAATTTCACCATTTTCACCTCCAATTATATCTATTGATTCAAATTCAAGTTTCTGAGCATAATCTAGGGCGATTTCGAAATCAGTTTGATCTTTATTTTTTGGATATTTAATTATTTCAATATTTTTTTTTGCTGATTCAGTGAGTAATTTTTTATCAATTGAATCTAAGTCTCCAATTATCAAATCAGGGGTTATCGCAAATTTATTTAAGTGTTTGACACCACTATCAACACCTATTACTTTTTCATATTCAAATTTTTGTTTTATATTAGAAGAGCAATTTCCTCCAATTGAAATTAATATTTTCATTATATTTTCATTTTAATAATCAATTTATCACTATACATTTCTCACAAAACACAGTTCAGTTAAGATAATTTACATGAGTGAAGATTATAATTTTAAAATTGGTGAAGAAGCTGTAAAAACTATTATAGAGTTAAGAGATAAAGAACCCGGGGATAAAGAATATGCTTTGTTCTTACAGATAGATGGAGTTCACGGCAACCAATTCACATACGATTTAAGTTTTTTAGATATAAATCAAGCACGTTCAGACGATTTAAGACTAGATTTTGGAAATTTACCTGTAATTATAGCATCAAAAGATATTGATAAATTCGATGGCGCGAGCCTTGACATGTCAGATGATGAATTTGCTCCAGGTCTAACTATGGATAATCCAAACACTCCTAGTCCCGCAATGATAGGGAATCCTGCAGATTTGCCGGAATTAAAAGGAGAGTTAGCAGAAAAAGTTCAAGCTGTTCTTGAGAATCAAATAAATCCTGCAATTGCATCACATGGTGGAGCTGCACAATTAATCGGAGTTGAAGGAAATGATATTTATTTAAGACTTGGTGGTGGTTGTCAAGGTTGTGGTATGGCGCAAGTTACACTTTCCCAGGGAATTGAAGCATCTCTCAGACAAGCTGTTCCTGAAATAGGAAATATTATTGATGCAACTGACCATGCTGCAGGTGAAAATCCTTATTTTGCTTCACATTAAAGCTTTATAACTGATTTACCTATATTTTTCCTGGATAGAAAGTTTTCAAGTGCTAAATATGTTTCTTCTAATTTAAAAATATTTTTTGGAACAATATTTAATTTTCCCTCGTTAACATAACTGACTAATTCTTGAAAATCTTCTGCTGTTTCATTAGGATATGTATTAGTCCAACGTCCCCACCAAACACCAACTATTGAAACACCTTTTACCAATGTTAAATTTAAAGAAACTTTTGGTATTTCTCCATTTGCAAATCCTATTACTAAAAGACGCCCATTAAACGCTGTAGCTCTTAATGCTTGCTCTGTAGCACTTCCACCAACTGGGTCTATAACTATATCAACCCCTTTACCATCTGTTAAATCTTTAACTGCTTCCTTTAAATCGACTTGGTCATATCTGATTATTTCATCACTTCCAAGGCTATTAACATAGTCTGCTTTTTCGTCTGAACCTACTGCAGAAATAATTTTTAAACCCATAATTTTAGCCAATTGAATAGAAGCAGTACCTATTCCACCAGAAGCACCAAGGACTAATAGTATTTCACCACTTTTAGCGACTGCTCTTCTTTTAAGCGCATAATAAGCAGTCCCGTAATTAATAGGTAGACTTGCGCCAGCAAGAGCATCAAAATCTTTGTTCACAGGTATTACCAAATTTTTATTTATGGACACATACTCCGCAAACCCGCCTATTGGCGGTATACCAATTACTTTTGTGCCAACAGGTAGCTTGACGTTTTCACCTATTTCTTCAATATAACCACAAACTTCATTTCCGGGTATAAATGGTGGCTCCATAACAATTTGATATTTACCTTGAACTAGAAGTGCATCTGGAAAATTAACTCCTGCTGCCTCAACTTTTATTAGTACTTCATTTTCAGAAATACTTGGTTTGTTGTATTCTTTGAGTTCTAAAAGTTTAGGTTCACCTAATTTCGTACATAGAATTGCTTTCACCTAGTTACTCCCAAATTACTAAAGCAGCAAACAATAAATAATAACTGTAAATTAAATAACCTCAAAAAGGCCGGCTGCTCCCATTCCGCCACCAACACACATTGTAACGACAACATATTTAGTTCCTCTACGTTTACCTTCCATAAGTGCATGCATAGTCATTCTTGCACCAGTCATACCATAAGGATGGCCAATAGATATTGATCCACCATTTACATTGTATATTTCGTTATCTATTCCTAAGTAATCTCTACAGTACAAAGCTTGTACCGCAAAAGCTTCGTTTAGTTCCCAGAGACCAATGTCGTCAATAGTTAAATTAAATCTCTCTAATAATTTTGGAACAGCATAAATTGGACCTATGCCCATCTCTTCTGGAGCAAGCCCAGCTACTGCCATTCCTCTGTAGTATCCGAGCGGGGTTAAACCTTTCTTTTCAGCAACTTTAGATTCCATTACTACAACTGCTGCTGATCCATCAGACAATTGAGAAGCATTTCCTGCAGTGATGAACTTACCTTCTCCATATACAGGTACTAAATTTGATAAACCTTCTAAGTTAGTTTCTGGTCTATTACCTTCATCTTTTTCTAAAGTAACTTCTTGTTCAGTAATCTCTCCAGTTGATTTATCTTTGACTAATTTAGTTGTAGTTGTTGGAATTATTTCATCCTTAAATATTCCTGATTCCTGTGCTGCAGCTGTTCTAAGCTGGCTTTGTAATGAGTATTCATCCTGACTTTCTCTAGTTACGTTATATTTAGAAGCTACTAAATCAGCAGTTTCAATCATAGGCATATAAGCATATTTAGCATTAGAGCTTACTTGTGGATCAATTTCTAATCTCATCTCAGCAGTTTGAACTAGAGAAATTGATTCAACTCCACCAGCAACAACAACATCCATATTGTCTGTAATAATTTGTTTTGAAGCAGTAGCGATTGCCATCATACCTGACGAACATTGTCTATCAATAGTCATACCTGAAACAGTTTGTGGTAAGCCTGCAGCAATTCCAGCTAGTCTACCAATATTTAGAGCTTGTGATCCCTGTTGTTGAGCACAGCCTAAAACTACATCATCTATTTCAGCTGGATCTATTCCAGCTCTCTTTACTGCTTCATTAATTGAATATGAAGCTAATGTTGGTGCAGCTGTTTTGTTATACGCACCTCTGTAAGCTTTACCAATTGGGGTTCTCGCTGCTGATACAATTACTGCTTCTCTCATATTTTCCTCACTATTCTTTTACTATATAAAGGCTTAATGCTTCAACTACAGCAGCTGGTTTTTCTTTTCCTTCTATTTCTATTGTTATTGTAGATTTTAACAACCAACGTCCGTTTCTTTTATACTGTACATCTGACAAAACAAACCTTCCTCGAATTTTACTATTAACAGGAACTGCTTCCATAAAACGAACTTTGTCTACACCATAATTTACTGCCATCTGAACATTTTCTGGCATAAATCCAACTTCTGCAGACATAAATGAAACTAAGCTTAAAGTTAAATATCCATGTGCAATAGTAGTTCCCCAAGGAGTTGCTTTTGCCATTTCTTCATCAACATGAATAAACTGATGATCATTTGTGGCTTCGGCAAACTGATTAATTCTTTCTTGTGTTATTTCAATCCAGTTTGAAACCCCTGTTTCTTGACCTATATATTTTTCAAGTTCATTTGCTGGAACAATATTCATAATATCTCCTTTAAAAGATTTGGATTCGAAGCTTTTTTAGCAAACATCAAAGTACTGTTTCCAAATGCTTCGATTTCTTTTTTATCTACTTCTCCATAATAACCAAGTGAGTATCTTACGTAGACACCCTCCATAATCATTGCATGTTTCCAGAAAGATAGTCGAATATAATATTCGATATTACTTAAGTCTGTATTTGTAAGCTTTTCATATTCCTCTAGAAGTGATATTCTATCTGCGAATCCACTAGAAAGAGTTGGAGCATTAGTAAATGGAGTGTCAATTTCGTCTAAATTACTCCATGAAGCAATAACAGTTCCTAAATCTGCAAGGGGATCACCAATTGTGCATAGCTCCCAATCTAATATTGCTGCTACTAAATTGTCGGACACTCTAACATTATCAAGTCTGTAATCTCCATGTACAATAGATGTTTTTAACTGAATTGGTATTTTCTCAAAAAGCATTTTTGTAGCATGATTTAAATCCTTAATTTCTCTTACTTTTTGTGCTTCAAGTTGTTTACTCCATCGTGACAGTTGCCGTTCAATATAGTTTTCATGTTTACCTAAATTTTTCAATTCTGTTTCTTGAAAATTAAAATTGTGTAATTGAGCCAACGTTTGAATAAATGATAAAGAAATTTTCACTTTATCTTTCGAATTAAATTTATTTGCTACATGATTATTCGCAATAGTTTCACCATCTATAAACTCCATAATATAAAAGTCTGAATCCGTATATGAATTTTTATTTGTAAAGAAAATAGGTTTTGCAACAGGAATATTTGTTTTTGCTAATTCTGATATTATTTGAAATTCTCTTTGCATGTTATGAGCAGATTCTAAAATATTTCCAAAAGGAGGACGTCTCAAAACATATGAATAACTATCGTCGTATATTTTATAAGTTATATTTGACCTTCCAACTTTAAATTGTTCAAACTCAAATTTATTGCTGATGTTAATATTTGATGAAATAAAATCTCTTAAAGATTCTGTGAAATAATTCATTTATAAATATCTTAAGAAAAATTTTTCAACCACTCAAGTAAATTGATAGAATTGAGTAATGGATTTCAATTTTTCAAAAACGTCTTTAGATTTACAAAACAGATTAAATCAATTTTTTGAAGATTATATTTTTCCAAATGAAATTGAATATGATAAACAAATTATTGAATCTGGAAATTCACTATATATCCCCCCAATATTGGAGGATTTAAAAAATGAAGCAAAAAAACAAAAACTGTGGAATTTATTTCTTCCTGACAAAAAATTTGGCCCCGGTCTTTCCAATGTTGATTATGCACCTCTAGCTGAGAAGATGGGACAAGTTTGGTGGGCTTCTGAAGTTTTTAATTGTTCTGCTCCAGATACCGGAAATATGGAAATATTAGCTGAATTTGGTACTCAAGAGCAGATTGAGGAATGGTTAATCCCTTTGCTTAATGGAGAAATTAGATCATGTTTTGCAATGACTGAACCTGATGTTGCTTCGTCTGATGCGACAAATATTTCAAGTTCAATCGAATCTGATGGTGATAATTATGTTATAAATGGAAAAAAATGGTGGACTTCTAATGCTATTAATCCAAATGCTAAAATTTGTATATTCATGGGTGTAACAAATCCTAAAAATCCTCCACATACAAGACAAAGTCAAGTTCTTATTCCTATGTCGAATAAGGGAATTACTATCAAAAGACCAATGACAGTGTTTGGTTATGATGATGGATATACAGGACATCCAGAAATACTGTTTGATGATGTAGTTGTTCCTAAATCTAATATCATAGGTTCTGAAGGAATGGGTTTTAAAATAGCACAAGCAAGACTAGGTCCTGGCAGAATTCACCACTGCATGAGAGCTATTGGTATGGCAGAGAGAGCTTTAAAACTTATGATTCAAAGAGTTGAGAATAGAGAAACCTTTGGTTCAAAGATATCAGAGCAAGGTGTTGTTCAAAATTGGATAGCAAAATCAAGAATAAAAATAGAGCAAGCAAGATTGCTAACTTTAAAAACTGCTTGGTTAATTGATACTGTTGGGAAAGAACAAGCAAAAATTGAAATTTCAGCTATTAAAGTTGCAGTAGTAGAAGCAGCTTCATATGTAATTGATAAAGCAATTCAAGCACATGGCGCAATGGGAGTTTCACAAGATACACCACTTGCTAGAATGTCAGCTGGTGCAAGAGTTCTAAGAATTGCAGATGGACCAGACGAAGTTCATTTAAGATCAATAGCTAAAAGAGAAATTAATAAATATAGATGAAAGAAAAAATATTTGTAATTGGTGGTGGACAAATGGGAAGCCAAATAGCAGCATTGTCAGCAATTGCTGGTTATGAAACAACTATTTTTGATAGTGATGTAGAAAACCTCAAAAATAAAATAAAATTTTCAGATCAAAATATTAAAAATTTGGTTTCTAAACAAAAATATTCTGAAGAACAATATGATTCTTTTCAAAAAAATTTGCAAATTGTTGAAAACATTGAGGATTCTTTAAACGAAACTACTTTCGTGATAGAAGCTGTGGTAGAAAAATACGAAGTTAAAAATGAGATTTTTCAAAATATTTCTAAAAAATTAGACAAATCAGTAGTAATAGCTTCAAACAGCTCTTTTTTACCTGCTTCAGAATTATCAATTGATTGTTATTATCCCGAGAGATTTATCAATATGCATTTCTTCTATCCACCATTACGAATGGATTTGATTGAAATTTCATATCCATCTAATCTTTCAAAAGAAATTTTAGAAAGAACTGTAGAAGTTAGTAACAATATGGGAAGGACAGTAGTTGTATTAAAAAAAGAAACACCTGGATTTATAGTAAACAGAATGCTATCCGCACTTATTGATGAGGCATATGAACTTTATGATGAAGGAATTGCTGATTTTGAGGATATCGATATTGCAATTAAAAAAGGTTTGAAACATCCACTTGGTCCATTTGAATTGTCTGATTATTCAGGTTTAGATATTTACTATTATTCAAAATTAAAACAATACAGTGAAACGCAAAATGAAAAAGATAGACCTAAAACTTTTATTGAAGAAAAAGTTAAGAAAGGTGAGTTAGGTGTTAAGACCGGTAAAGGTTTTTATGACTACAAGAATGACTAATTAAAATCATCATCTTTTAAATTAAACTGAACTTCTTTTTCTGGTTTAATTACTAAAACTACTCTTTCTGTTTGAATTTCAAAAGGATATGGCTTACTCCAATATTTTTCAGATAACTTATCTATATTTTCTCTTGCTTCTGAGCCCCTTATTTCATCAATAATTTTTCCTCTGACTTCAACAAATTTAAATGGATTATCATGTTTCCAAATCATTACTGTGACTCTAGGGTCAAGTTTTGTATTCTTGTACTTTATTCTGTGAATCTCAGTATTAATCAAAATGTTTTGACCATCAGTATCAACCCACATCACATGAGTTTGTGGTGTGCCATTTTTAAATAATGTAGTAAAAGCACAATAATTTGGTCCACCGGCCATAAGTATTGTTTTGTTGTCTAGTTTCATGTGTTAAATTATAGTTTATGAAAGTAGTTTTACAGAGAGTGAAAAGTGCATTTGTTGAAGTTGATAATAAAACTATTTCAGAAATTAATAGAGGTTATCTAATTTTTTGGGGTATCGAGGAAAATGATAAAACTGAAGACTATGAAGCATTAATAAAAAAAATTTTGAACCTAAGGATATTTTCAGATAATGATGGAAAAATGAATAAATCTATACAAGATGTAGAAGGAGAAATTTTAGTAGTTAGCCAATTTACTCTTGCAGCGAGTTATACAAAAGGTAATCGACCCTCATTTATTAAAGCAAAAGATCCAAACGAAGCAAACAAGATGATAAGCGAAATTATTAATGAATTTTCTAAAAATATAACTACGAAACAGGGTAGCTTTGGTGCTTCAATGCAAGTTGGGTTAGTTAATGACGGACCAGTAACATTTATTTTATCTTCAATTAATGGAAAATTAGAAGAAATAAATTAAGCAGATTGTAAATCTATTTTTTTAATATAACTTTTTTTTTCTAATTTTTTGTCCAGATAGTATTCCTCTCCTGCCCATAAATGCAAACCTAATCCTAATTTCATAGCACACCTTTTAAATGAATCAGACTCAGCATGTTTTGCATTAGATCCGTCTGTACCTTGATCATGTTCTACATCTCCAATAGAAGTTACTGTAACTAATTTTCCATCTACTTCAACGGTTAATTTACCAAAGCAACCAACTACTTTACCTGTATTTTCTTGCCTAATTAGTTCAACTACCTCCCAGTTAAATGGTCCACATACTTCTAGTAATCTCTGAGTTATTACTGAGTGAGGTACATAGTTACCAAATTTTCCTTTAGGAGCTTTTTTTATCCACTCTTTAGGGAATTTTCTAGATAGTTCATATAGTTGTTTCACTTTCTTCTCTCCATTTCTCCAAGTTCAATAGCCCATTTTGGTGCAGTTGAATTATTAGTATCAATAACTTGTAATTTTGGTTTTTCATCCCAAACTTTTTCAATAAATGTATCTCTAGCTAACTGGTGATCCATTCCCTTCTTTTTAGCTACAGCATCTAATCCTCTTAACTTTGGTACAAATGTTTCACCACAAATTGCAATTAGGTTTTCGATTTCATCTTCCGATAATTTCTTATTTGTTGCCCAATCAATTAATTTTTTGATATCGATTGTCTTTGATTTATAAGCTTTTGAATATGTGAAAACTGAACTTGATATTTTTATTGATCCATTTTCTTCAATATCAGTTGCAAATTTATTATCAACAAATTTATTAATTCTAGTAGTACTGTCTTTAGCATTAATTGAAACACCTCTAGCTACAAAAAGATCCTTTGGTTCAATTAAATAATTAAGATCCGTATTCTCTAGATTTTCCTCGTTTGATTTTGCAATCTCCCAAATAAGTTCTTTCAACTTATACTCCTTTATTTATGCGGCCTCATCATATATTTTATGACAATTACAGCTATCACTGTGGTTTTCGCATATAAAGTATGCTGAAAGACCTGCAACTTCTAATTTTTTTAATAATTCTCTTTCTTTCATAGTTATTAAATTACAAATTGTGTATGACATTTTTTTTAAAAATTTGCAACAATCATGATATTTAATCCGATATCATTGGAGAGTGATAGTTGACAACAATCTCTTTGATTCTGACATGTACAAAGAAGTCATCAAGCAATACGAAAGTGTGGCTGATTTAATTGACTTAGATCCAAATATTAGAGAAAGACTTAAACTTCCACAAAGATCATTAGTAGTAACATTTCCATTTCGACGTGATGAATATGTTGAGGTTGAAACTGTAGTTGGTTATAGAGTACAACATGTATTATCAATGGGTCCTACGAAAGGTGGTATTAGATACGCACCAGATGTTAACTTAGGAGAAGTTACTGCACTTGCAATTTTAATGTCTTGGAAGTCAGCAATTGTCGGATTGCCATACGGTGGTGCTAAAGGCGGAGTTGCAATTGATCCAAACCCTTTAACCAGGGCAGAGAAACAAAGAGTTACTAGGAGGTACACAGCTGAACTAATTCCAATTATTGGTGTTAATAAAGATATTCCTGCACCTGATCTTGGTACTGATGAACAAACTATGGCATGGATAATGGATACCTATAGTAATTTTGTCGGTTATGCAACACCAGGTATTGTAACTGGTAAACCAGTTTCATTAGGCGGTTCTGTAACAAGGAAGGAATCAACAGGTAGAGGAGCTGTTGCTGTAGGAGTTGCAGCTATGGAAAAAATTGGAAAAAAAATTCAAAATTCAAAAGTTGCTATTCAAGGATTCGGTAATGTTGGAAGATATGCCGCATTAGCTGCTTATGAAATGGGTGCAAAAGTTATTGCAGTAAGTGATATAGATGGATCAATAATTAACTTAAAAGGTATTAATATTCCCGAACTTTTTAAGTACACAGCACATAATTTATCAGTAAAGGGCTTTCCTGGAGCAGATCAGCTCGATGAAAGTGTATTGGAAGTGGATTGCGATATTTTAATTCCTGCAGCGATTGGTGGCGTCATAACTTCAAGTAATGCACAAAAAATTAAAGCGAAGGTGTTAATAGAAGGTGCAAACTCACCAACAACAGTTAATGCAGACAAAATTTTAAGAGACAACAATGTTCTAATAGTCCCAGACATTTTAGCTAATGCTGGAGGTATTACTGCAAGCTATTTTGAGTGGGTGCAAAATACACAAAATTACTTATGGAAAGAAGCTGAATTATATGAAAAACTCATAGATGTTATGCTCACTGCATTTGAAGAGATATGGACTATTTCAGAAAAACAAAACTGTGATTTAAGAACTGCTGCTTTGATAAAAGGAATAAAAAGAGTAGCAGCCGCTAAACTAACTAGAGGCCTTTTCCCTTAAAAGTTTTTCAATATTTTCTAAGATTGCTTCTTTCTTACTATTCAAAAGTGAAATATTTTCTTCCAATTCTTTGACGTTGGTATTTGCTATAGGTGAATCACTTGGAATTTCTTCTGGAGTAGAAATTAACTCGTAAGCTTCTATTTCTTGCTCCATATCTTCAATCTGATCGTTGATCTCTTGTAATTTTGAAGTATCTGGGGCATCGGGATTGTAAATAGGACATATTGGTTTGTAATAACACCAGTCACATAATGCATTTTTTATAGGTGGAAATTCATTTTTCTGAAATGCAATTTTAATATTATTCCAAACTTCTAGAATTTCTTGTTTTGCTTGTTCAAGAATTTCATTGTCAATTTTTAAAGTGTGAATCGTAGAATTTTGCAAATATATAAGTTTCAGCTCTACAGGCATTTCTCCAGTTTCTTCTTTAATTAGTAAAGCATATAATTTTAATGCAAAGAAACGAGGTTCTTTATATTTTGCTAGCGGTGCTTTGCCGCTTTTGTAGTCAACAATTATCAATTCTCCATTATCATTTCTATCCATACGATCAAGAATTCCTCTTAAGTTCAAATCTTCTATTGTTCCTCTTACCCAACGTTCTCTTTCTATTGGTTCAAAAGATCGCGGGTCTTCAAGTGTCATATAGTTATTTAGAAGTTTAAGTCCTTCAAGGCCCCAATCCCTTTCTTCTTCAATGCTTGAAAATAAGTTATGATGTTCATCATTTCCTCTAACTTTTGTCCAAGCTTCTCTAAATAAATTATGAAGCTTCTCAGTAGTTCTTTCCTCGCTTGGTAAATCAAATAAATCTTCTAATGCTTGATGAACAGTCGTACCTTTAGCTTGAACTTCATTTGTAGGTTCTAGAATTTTATCAACATTGGCATATTTAAATTGCTTTGGACAAGTTTTAAACTGAGATGCTCTCGATGGCGATAAATTTTTTATCATATAACAACTATAACTTCTTAATTTAAAAAAATGTAAAATAGGTTTGTGACCAAATTTTTAAAAGTTTTACAAATAATTGGAATCTTAACTTTCGTACTTTATTTCTTAGTTGGTATTTTATACAACTCTTTCAGTTGGTTTAATTATTTATTTAACTAGTTTTTGTTTTTTTTATAGTTTGAGAGATTGCTAAAGTAAGATAGATGGCTGATCAAAAAATCAAAGTTGCAATTCTTGGGGTAGGAAATTGTGCTAGTTCATTTGTACAAGGAATTCAATACTACTCAAATTCAAACACTGAAGATGGATTAATTTCAGATATCATTGGTGGTTATAAAGTTTCTGACATTGAAGTTGTAGCAGCTTATGATATCAACACTTCAAAAGTTGGCAAAGACTTGAGTGATGCAATATTTGCTGAACCTAACAATACTCTAAAGTTTTCTGAGGTACCAAAGACTGGTGTAATAGTTGAACCAGGTGTTGTAAACGATGGAATTGGAAAATTTGTAAAAGATATTATAAAAGCTGTACCTGACTCAACTGATTTTGAAACTTCTTTAAAAAATTCTGGTGCAGAAATTTTAATAAATCTTTTACCTGTAGGTTCAGATGAAGCTGTTAAGTATTATGCTCAAAGCGCAATAAACACTAATGTTGGCTTTATTAATTGTATTCCTGTTTACATAGCTAGAGATGATGTCTGGTATAAAAAATTTAAAGACAACAACGTACCTCTTATTGGAGATGATATCAAAAGTCAAGTCGGTGCAACTATAGTTCATAGGGTATTAGCTCAACTTTTCTCTGATAGAGGGGTGCAGCTTAAAAATACCTATCAATTAAATGTTGGTGGAAATATGGATTTTCTTAACATGTTGGAAGAAGATAGATTAGAAACTAAAAGAAGTAGTAAGACTTCATCAGTTACTTCAGTTGCAAATAAAGGAAAAGGAATTGATTCAGATCATGTTCGTATTGGACCTTCAGACTATGTTAAATGGTTAGAAGATAGGAAAAAAGCTTTTATAAGATTAGAGGGGTCTGCATTTGGTGGTGCTCCATTAAATATTGAAGTCCAACTTGAAGTTTGGGATTCTCCAAATAGCGCAGGAGTGACTATTGATGCTGTAAGATATATGAAGTTTTTTAAAGATAAAAATGATTTAGAGTCTCTTGATTTAGTTTCAGCTTGGCTAATGAAAGCTCCACACTCTCCAAATAAAGATTCAGAAGTTTTGAATAAACTTCATGAGTTAACTCATGTAGAAAAAAACTAGATTAAAGAATTTTCAAAAATATTTAAAGCTTCATTTACTTGTTCCAGTGGAGTAGTTAATGGTCCCATAAACCTAATAACATTCCCATCTTTTCCACAGCTAACAAGCAATAAACCATTCTCTCTTGATTTTAATAATATTTTATTTACTAGATTTTTGTCAGGTGTTTTCTTTATCCTATCCTCAACAAATTCAACACCAATCATCGGACCGTAACCTCTTACATCCCCAATAAACTCATACTTGTCTTTTAAATCGTTTAAATAATTATTCATTAAAATAGCTTGATTCTGCGAATTAGTCAGTATATCTTCGCTATCAAAAGCTTCTAGTACTCCTAGTGCTGCTGCACAGGAAATGGGAGATGCACCAAAGGTACTTCCAATTCCTGCATCATGAATTGAGTCCATAATTTCACTTTTTCCTACAACAGCTGCTAAAGGAAATCCACCAGCAATACCTTTTGCTAATGTAACTAAGTCAGGTTCTACATCAACTAGTTCCGCACCAAAAAATTTTCCAGTTCTACCATAACCTGTTTGAACTTCATCAAAAATAAGTAAAATACCATGATTATCACAAATTTTTCTTAATTCATTTAAAAAATATTTAGATGCAGGAATATATCCACCTTCACCAATTTCAATTTCAACTAATATTGCAGCTGTATCTTTTGGATCGATAGACTCATTAAGTATTTTGTTTACACTTTCAAGAGCCATTTCATCAGTTACATCTCTATAGTGGTGTGGATAAATTGCATGGTGAACAAATTCTGGAAATGGACCAAATCCCTCTTTGTAAGGTTTATCTTTTCCAGTAAGGCCCATTGCTAGATAGGTTCTTCCATGAAAGCCACCTTGAAATGAAATAACATGTTTACGTTCTGTAAAGTAACGAGAAATTTTTATTGCATTCTCAATTGCTTCAGCACCACTATTAACTAAAAATGTTTTTGTTTGTGCAGAGATTGGGTATCGAGTATTTAATTGTTCAGCTAAAAGCACGGCATTTTCATGTGGAGCAAATGCAAAACAGGAGTGTGAGAAGTTTTTTAATTGATTTTCTACTTTTTTAACAACTTTATCATGCAAATGTCCAGTATTGAGAACTGCATATCCTCCGACAAAGTCTAAGTACCTGTTACCTTTACTGTCCCACACTTCAGCATTTTTTCCTTTGATAATAAAATTATCTAAAGTACTAAACCATGCTTTAGGTACATTTTCTGTAATAAGATTAGTTAATAAATTCTCCATCACTCAATACTGTAACTGATTAATAGATAATACTCAATTATATTGACACTAATATAAAACTATGGAAGATACTTACTTCAAATTGACAATTGTTACTTCAATTTATATAAATGCAATTGCTGGGATTTTTTTTATACTTTTAAAATTTAAAATATTTTCAATTAAAGAAACAATTTCTAACTTTATCGTATATGTTTCCACAGGTTCTATATTGGTTCAAGTTTTATATACAGTATTTATTTACGCTCAAAATCCAAATTTAGGATCTTTATTTATGTTTTACAATATGATTAATTTGTTCATATTGACTTTTTTATATATTTATAGAAATGATATGAAAATGAATTTTTACCCTTACTGGTCTTTTGCTTTTTTCTTTTTAATGGGTATGGAAATTAGAACTTATCAAACATTTGGATTAGGTTTTTAGATGCCATATAAACTTTTAAATGATAATAAAACTTTTGCTTATATTAATTCAGAGTTTCCAAAAATATGCTTTTTACATGGATGGGGAAGAGATTCTAGTGATTTTAATTTAATTGCAAATGAGTTTGATTCAATTTCAATTGATTTACCAGGGTTTGGTAAGTCTTCAGAGCCAGAAACTAGCTTCACACCAAAAGAATATGCAATTTATTTAGAGAAAATTATACCAAATTCAGTAGAAGTAATTGTTGGACATTCATTTGGTGGAAGAATAGCTTTATATCTTACGGAAATTAGAGATTTTAAAAAGCTAGTTCTCATAGGTGTACCATTGATTAAATCTAATAATAAAAAAAATAGTTTTTCAATATTTAAAGTTTATAAATTTCTCTTTAACCTTGGTTTAATTTCTGAAAATATTATAGAAAAAATTAAAAAGAAACGTGGATCTATTGATTATCAAAATTCTTCAGGGATTATGCGTGATGTTCTAGTTAAAGCAGTTAATGATAATTTAGAGCCAGTATTAAATTCTTTAAATATTAATACCGAGCTTATTTGGGGAGAAAATGATAAAGAAGTTTCTGTTGAGATAGCAAAAAACGCAGAAAAATTGATTAAAAATTCAAATTTACATATTCTGAAAAATGAATCACACAACCCATTGATATCCTCATATTCTGAAATTATTAATATTATTAATTAAACATGGAGTTAATACATTACTTTGTTCTAATACTATTTACTTTCTCTTCAGTTATTAATTCAATTAGGTGGTCTCGAATAGCTCAAAGGGAGCATTATATAGCTGGATATGTTACAAAATTCTACTTTAGATGGATAAAGTTATACCCCTACAACAAAATACTATTTACATTATCAATTTTGTTGTTTTTAGTTAGCTTGTGGACACCTGTTACAGCTATTTTATTAGCTATTTTAAATTTAATAATTCCTCTTGGTTTGTCTTTTAACTCCAGAACTTCAAAAGTCAATTATACCGAAAGGTTAAAAAGATTAAATATTCTTTATATTCTATTAGTTGTTTTTCTTACATTTGTATCTGTTGTTAATAATTTCGGATATTTTATTGCAATGTTTGCTAATTTGGTATCTTTTTACATTTTTGATTTAAGTTTGAAATTATTAAAGAATTATGAAAAAAACAAATCTAATGTATTCGTAAATTCAGCATCGAAAAAATTAAAGGAATTTAACGGTCCAGTAATTGCAATAACTGGTTCATATTCTAAAACCACAACAAAAAATGTTATGTATCAAATTCTTTCAGGTAAATACAAAACTTTTGTAACTCCTGAAAGTTTTAATAACAGACTTGGAATATCAAGATCAATAAATGAAAAGTTTGATCCAGTATACGAAGTTTCTATATTTGAGATGGGTACATATGGTTTTGGAGAAATACGAGAGATGTGTGCATGGATTAAACCCCACATTGCAGTCATAACTGGTATAGCTCCAGTACATCTAGAGAGAATGAAAACATTAGAAAATATACTGGAAGCCAAGTCTGAGATAGTTGATCTTGCTGGAACTGTAATTATAAATGGAGATGATGAAATTTTGCTAAACCAAGCCAGGCTTTGGACATCTCAAAAAATGGTAATTGATTGTTCAATAACTTCAGACCAAGCTGCTGTATTTGTTAAGTACAGTGAAGGCTTACACAGCATTTATATTGGTGGACAATACATTACATCAATAAATGGACCTAAGTTATTACAATTGTCTATTGCCCTTAGTGTCGGTGTATTGATATCTTTAGAACTAGATGTGAAATCATTTTTTAACAATGAAATAATATTAGAAAAAACTCAGCATCGTCAAACAGAAATAATAGGCTCCAAAGGACAGGCTATTATTGATAATTCATTTAACTCTAATCCGGTGTCATATAAAGCTTCTTTTGAAAAAATCAAAAATCATAAATCAAATGGTAAAAAGTATCTAATAACTCCTGGTCTGATCGAATTAGGATCTGAGCAGTTTTCTTATAACTATGAATTTGCTCTTGATGCTTCTGAAGTATTTGATGAGGTATTTATAATTGGCTATACCAATATTTCATCTTTACGGTTAGGACTTGATGAAGCTAATGCAGTCTATAAATTATTTAAGAATAGAGATTTAGCTGTTTCTGATTTAAACTCATATGTAAGCAAAGATGACATTGTATTATTTGAAAATGATTTACCAGATCACCATCCATAGATTATGAAAAATATTGTTGCAAATCTATTCGGGGGACCCTCACCTGAACACGATATATCAATTCTTACGGGCTTACAAGCATCAAGGATATTGTCTAGCAACTATGATTTAATAAATATTTATTGGTCTAAAGATAATCGCTTCTATTTGGTTGAAAATGACCTTGAATCAAAAGATTTCTTAGATAATAAATCAATTTTTAAGAAAGAACTTCACCTAAATATAAGTTCTAGTTCAGGTTTTTACTTAAAAAAGAAAAGAATTGATTTTCAAGCAATAATCAACTCTTGTCATGGTGGCCCAGGTGAAGATGGTACTATACAAGCTATTTTTGATATTACTGGTTTTAAATACACCGGTTCTTCTTTAACAACTTCTAAAATTGGTATGGATAAATATGCCTTTTATTTATTAATGAAGGAAAATGGAATAAAAGTATTGGATAAAATACTATATAATTCTTCTTTAAAACCAGAGATGAAAGGACCATTTATAATTAAGCCGCGATTTGGCGGCTCTTCTATCGGCGTTGAAGTTGTTGATGACTTTGATTCGATAGATAGAATTATTCAAAATTCTAATCTTTACGATCAAGGAACTGTTGTTGAAAAGTTTTTACCAAATTCGTTTGATCTTTTAGTTGCCGTTAGAAATTATCCAAAATTTGAATATTCTGAAATTGAAAAACCTACACGTTCAACTAATTTAGAAATGTTTTCATATAGAGATAAATATTTAGGAAACGGAGGATTGGAAGGTTCAAAAAGAGAACTTCCAGCCCAAATATCTAAAACAGTTGAAGAAAAGATAAAACTTGAATTAAATAAGTTAAATGAAATTTTAAACATACAAGGAATTGCAAGAGTAGATTTTTTGTTACAAGATAATGAACTATATTTAAATGAAATTAATACAATACCTGGAAGTCATGCGTTGTATTTATGGTCAAATTTAGGAAAAAGTAAGTTCGAGCTTCTTAATGATATGATTGATGAAGCATTGAGTAAAAAAACAATTTGGAGTACCGAAGGTTCTGATGGATTAGCTTTAAAATCTGCAAAAGATATTCAGAGTAAACTTGGATAGCAGATTTGGTTTATTTTGGGATTGTGATGGAACAATCATGGATACTGAAAAACTTTACGCGTTTGCGTGGAAAGAGCACCTTAAAAATTTAGGATTTGAAATTCAGTTATGTGAAGTAGAGCAATTCATAGGAGTAGATGACAGAATTGTTCATAAGTATTTCTCAAGTTTTGTTGAGCTACAAGATTTTACAAATACAATGCATTCATTAGGGGATATTATAAAAAATTCTTTAAGTGATGAAATTTTATTTGATGACGCATTAAATCTTTTAATTTCTTCAAATGAAATTGAAATCAAATCTGCTTGCGTTTCAGCAAGCCCTCAGGATTTACTTGAATATAAACTTTCAAGAGCGAATATAGAACAGAACTTTAAATTTATTATTGGTGGAGATCAGGTAAAGAGAAATAAACCTTATCCTGATATTTACAACAAAGCAATTGCAAAATTAGGAACTACAAAAAATATAATTATCGAAGACAGTCCTACAGGAATTAAAGCAGGAAAATCATCTAATACGTTTGTTGTTGCAATTGACAGGGGTATGTTTACTAAAGATGATTTATCTGATGCAGACTTAATTGTCGAAGAGTTATTGTTAGAAAATTTTCTTCACATTTTTAAAAGCCTATAAATATTGATTATTTTTAAAATAAATTACAAAATCGACTTAGGCTCAATTTGCGCCTAAGATATTTTAAGCACTAAAACTGGAATAATTCTATTAGTTCTTTTTTGATATGCTGTGTAGCCGCCATTATTTAAATAATCCATTTTAAGCCACCAATCTTCTCTTTCTGAATCAAATACTTCATCAGCAACAGCGTTATACTTCTTTGAACCTATTTGTACAATACAATTAGGATTTTTCTTTAAGTTGTAATACCAACCAGGATTCGAAGGGCTACCACCTTTTGAAGCAATTAAACAAACTTTATTTTCCTCTCTTAAAAAAACTAATACATTTTTCCTTAACTTATTAGTTTTTGCACCAGTCGTATTTAAAATTAAACATGGTCTACCAAATAACATTTTTCCGAAGAGACCGTTTGAGAATATGTATATGTAGTTGTGAAAAAACAAAAACAAAAATGTTAATTTTCTTTTCATGTATTTAACTTAGCTTGTTTTTTCCATGAACTATAACTACTAGGATAAAAGTCAATCGGTTTGACTAATCTAATTGCTGGAAACTCAACTAATGGCTTAATATTTTGAGTTAAATATTTATATTTTGGAACTGGAGCAAATGTAACAGCAATTTTTTTATCTTTTAAAATTTCTATTGGATCTCCTATGTAAACAAATAATTCTTTTTTCTCATTTAATTCTTTTAAAGTTTGAAGTAAAAAATTAATTCTCTTTGTTGATATTTTTATTGATTTAAGGAGTTTTTTGTCAAATACAAATATTACTGGTAAATTGTCATAAAACTTTAATGCTGGATCATTATCACCTAACGATTCACCAGTTAACCAAACATAATCAGGTTGAATATCAGTATCTGTTACAGTAGTTTCTGGCCCAAAGTTTTTTCTACTATCAAGATCAAATTTTTGTTCAATTTTATTAATTGAAACTGTGTTTGGCCAAGATTCAATTGGGCAGTTATATTTTAGTTCGCAATTATTACATAATTCACTTGCTCTATTTAAAACTTGATTTTTCGCAAACCCATATAATTTTCCAGTTTGTGACCCCATTACCCAATGCCACCCAAGCCTATTCGCAAATCTAGAACCATCTAATAAGTGTTTAAACATATAATCCTCATGTAAGTTCCAATATTTTTGATTCCTCAATCCATAATGTGAGGCAAACCACATTCGAGTTTGGTTTACAATATATCCAGTTTTTTCAAGCTCGTTTTTGATATTTGAAATGCAGTTCATTTTATTTGTTGTGTCAAAATTAAAATTATTATTAGTTGAGATATGAAAATTTAATTCATTTTTAGATTTTTTACCGACTATTGCATAAATATGTCTTGAAAATTCTTGCCACAATAGTTCATCTCTAAATTTATTTTTATCTTCAAAGTTAAATTTTTCAACTCTGTTCCAAACATCAATTAAATTAAGCAATCCGTGTCTTATATACGGAGATAAATTAGTAGCGCCTCTTGCTTTTTTAGGAATTACATTATTTCGTTTTTTAGAGTAATTTGTTATATCTAAATTGGATAATTTCTCATCTGCAATTGATTGACCACCTAATAAATGACTTTCTGTATATAAATCACAACATAGGTTCAAAAAGTGCTCATCTATTATCTGATTATTTGTTTTATTTAAATCTATAAGAAGCATTAAGAGGTCAGTATTTACCTTGTCCAATTCTTATATTTTTGACGACTGGTACACTACTCTCTTCAACTATATCAAAATTTACTCTTTGACCTTGTCTTAAAGTAATAAATATAGAGCCTTTAAGAGAACCTTTTTGAATAAATACTTCTTCTTTATTGGTGTCTAAAACAATTATGCCGTTCCCAGTATTTGGGTCATATGACTTTACTACACCTTGGGACATTAAGCTTTGACTACTTTCCCAGCTTTTAGACACGAAGTGCAAACTTTGATTTTTTTAGTATTACTATTGTCAGCTACTTTTACTTTTTGAATATTGGCTGACCATTTTTTACTAGATCTTTTATGAGAAAAAGTAACTTGTTTACCAAACCAAGGTCCTTTACCACATATTTCACATTTTTTTGCCATAGTTCCTTCTAAATTTCAATTATAACTATAACTAATCTGAAAAATTGTTGGTACTTTCATTTAATTTCTTTTTGAGTTATGTTTGATTGTGGTTAAAAGAAATTTTAGTTATTTAAATGAAATCAATCTCGATACATTAAGTGGATTGGGTGAAAAAAGATATAGTTTGCTTAAACGTAATAATTTATTCTCAGTTACTGATCTATTAAGATTTTTTCCAAAAAAACATATTGACAGGTCATCCTTAAAATTAATAGAGGAAATTACAGCTGAAGATGAGAAAAACGAGATTACTGTAATTGCATCTGTAAAAAAAGTTTCTGTTTTTACAACAAAGTCAAGACTTCGAATCACTACTTTAGTTATTACAGATGGAACGGGAACAATAAATGCAAAATGGTTTGGTCCACAATACATTGAATCTCGCTATAAAGAAGGGGATAGAGTAGCTATTTCAGGTAAACCTGAAATTAAAAAAACAGGAACAGTTGAATATAAAAATCCTGCAATTGAAAAGTTTGAAGATATTGAAGAATTAAATGAAACTGGTTCATTAATACCAATTTATAACAAACTAGAAGGTTTATCTAGTTCAACCATAAGAAAATCTTTAAAGCAAATATTCCAAATTATTTCTTCTAAAAAAGATGATTTAGAACCTGGCTTTGAAGATATATTCTCTGAAGAAATATTAAAAAGTTTTAAACTATTAAAAAGAGAGGATAGTTTAAGAGGTATTCACTTTCCTGAAAATAAAAATGTATACATTGAATCTCGCAGGAGGTTAGCAATTGACGAATTTATATACTTACGAGTTATTTTTGAAAGTTTAAAGAAAAATTACAAAAAACAGTCAAAAGGTTTTACATATAATGTTCAAAATGAAGAAGTAGAAAATTATATAAAAAAACTCCCATTTTTACTGACAAACTCTCAGAAAAATTCAGCTTTTGAAATATTAGATGACCTCAAAAATAATTATCCTATGAAAAGACTTTTGCAAGGGGAGGTTGGTTCTGGTAAAACAGTTGTTGCTTCGATTGCAATATATGCTGCAATTAAATCAGGTTTTCAGGTTGCTTTTATGGCTCCAACTGAAGTTCTTTCCGAACAACATTTTAAGTCACTTAAAAGTTTTTTTGAAAAATCGGGTGTAAAACAATATTTACTAACATCTTCAACTAAAGATAGGGAAATGATCAATAATAAAATTACAGAAGGAGAACCAGCTTTATTTATAGGTACACATGCTTTGATTCAAGATAAAATAAATTTTAAAAATCTTGGATTAGCAATAATTGATGAACAGCAAAGATTTGGAGTTGATCAGAGAAAAAAACTTATAACAAACAAAAATACCATTCCAGATCAACTAATAATGACGGCAACACCAATACCAAGAACTACAGCACTTTCAATTTATGGAGACCTAGAAATAACTACAATTGACGAATTGCCTCCAGGAAGAAAAAAGATAGTATCCCATCTATTAAGCGGTCTAGATGCTGATAATTCTGAAGTTTTTGAAAAATGCAATGAACATTTAATGAACAACTCCCAAATTTTTGTTGTTTGTCCATTTATTGAAGAAAGTGAAAATTCCGATATTCGTGCTGCAGAAATGGTTTATAAAGAATATTCTGTTTACTTTTCAAAATTTAAGGTTGAGTTACTTCATGGAAAAATGTCCTATGAAGAAAAAGAAGAAATTATGAAAAGAATGGAAACAAAAAAAATTGATATTCTGGTTTCTACTGTAGTGATTGAAGTAGGTATTGATATTCCAAATGCTACGTTAATGATTATTGAAAGTGCTGAAAGATTTGGTTTAAATCAATTACATCAATTAAGAGGTAGGGTAGGTCGTGGCAGTAAAGAATCTGAGTGTATTTTTCATATAACTAAAAAGAAATCTATAGCAACAATAAGTGAAGATGGAAGAAAAAGACTTGAAGCAATTGTAGATTTAAATGATGGATTTAAACTATCAGAAATAGATTTAGAAATCAGAGGAGAAGGGAAAGTTACAGGAACTAGTCAATCTGGAAAGTCTGATCTTAAAGTTGCAAACTTAAGATATGATTATGATTTGTTAATTGAATCTAAAAAAATTTTTGAATCAATAAATGATCAAGAGTCTTTTTCTGGAATATTAAAAGAGGCAGAGATGTTCTTCCCTAACTATTTCAAAATTGAAAGTAGTACATGAAAGTTCTTGCAGGTAAATATAAATCAAAATTAATTGAAACTGTTAATAGTCCTGACACAAGACCAATGATGAGTAAGGTCAGAGAATCTATTTTTAATTCCTTGCAATTTTTTATACCTGAAAAAAACGTACTTGATTTATATGCTGGTTCAGGAAGCTTAGGTATAGAAGCGCTAAGTCGTGGTGCAAAATTTGTTTCTTTTGTAGAAAAATCGAATGAATGTATAAAAGTTTTAAATAAAAATTTAAAAGAAATCAGTAACTACAAAATAAACAATATTTCAGTTGATAGTTACATTGAAAATTCAATTCTTAAATACGATTTAATATTTTACGATCCTCCATTTAAATTGAGTACTGAGAAAGTTACCGATGAAGTTAACTTAATTTACAAAATTTTAGAGAACGCTGGCAAGTTAATTGTTCACAGACATTCTTCTTCTGACAAGTTCGAAATAAATAAAAATTTAAATTTAGAAAAAGAAAAAAAATTTGGACAAAGTATCATTTACATAATAAGTAAAAAATGAAAGTATTAATACCAGGTTCATTCGATCCTCCAACTAATGGACATATTGATGTTATAAATAGATGTTCAGCAATATTTACAGAAGTTTTAGTAGGTGTTGTTATTAATCCTTCTAAAAAGTCCATGTTCTCAAAAGAAGTTAGAAAAACAATGCTAGAAGAAATTTTAATAAATAAAACTAATGTCTATGTAGAAAGTTTCGAAGGTTTACTAGTAGATTTTGCTAAAGAAAGAAAAGTAAATGCAATTGTTAAAGGATTAAGAGCGATGTCAGATTTTGATTATGAATTCCAAATGGCACAACTTAATTCTACATTAGCTTCCTTTGAGACTATTTTTATACCTTCATCACCTGAGTATGGGTACTTGTCAAGTTCAATGGTTAAAGAAATCCATTCATATGGTGGCGATGTGAGTTCATTGGTACCTAAGGAAGTTTTAAATAGGATGAGCAATGAATGAACAAAATTTAAACTTTGAAGAAATTTCAAATTCTAATAAAAAAATTTCATTAGTTGATTCTTTAGAAAATTTAAGAAAAAAGATAACTTCCAACTCAATAGTTAGCAGGTTAAATAAAAAAGAATTATTAGAAGAATTAGACGGAATAATTGACACAATACCTGTCGAATTAAGAACAGCAAGATGGATTGTGAGAGAACAAGAATCTTTTATTAATCATGCTAAAGAAGAGGCTGACGAAATAATTAAATCAGCAAAAATAGAATCTGAAAAACTTATTGCAGATTCGTATGTACTTCAAGAAGCTGTTATAGAAGCTAATGCACTTATAAAGCAAGCTGAAACAGAATCTCAACATTACAGAGCTTCTGTTGAAGATTCAATAGATATAAAAATTGATGAGGTCTTACATAAAGTTAATCAATTAGTTACATTTCTTGAATTAGAAAAACAAAAGCTAAGAGAACCTAGAAATATAGACCAGCCATAGGTTGTGAAAATATGGAAGTTTGTTTTAAAACCACAGATTTAATTTATGCTAAAACACCAATTGAAGTAAACAAAATTGGAAATTTGAAAATAAAACTAGGTAATAATCATATCCCTAGCCAATCTCAAGTTGAAATAAGCTTAAAAATAATTATTAAAAATGAAGAACTTGTTGTAGATTTGAAAGCAACATTTGAAATTACAGCGATTTGTGGAAGGTGTTTAGAAGAAAAAACTATCAATGAATCTAACTCAAAAGTTTTTCGAATAAGTTTAAACAGTGAAAATGATTATGAATTATCTTTAAATCAAGAAAAGATCGATGTTCTTCCTTTTGTAAATGAAATAATTTTAGATAAAATGAACGAAAACTACATATGTAAAGAAAATTGTAAAGGTTTATGTACATCATGTGGTATTAATTTAAATGACTATAAATGCTCTCATTTAGAAAAAAATTTAAAAGAAAGTCCATTTTCTTCTCTAAGTCAGCTAGATTTGTAGTTTGAAAGGAATTTAAGTATGGCAGTACCTAAGAAAAAAATGTCTAAGTCTAGAACTAGACGTAGAAAAGCAACTCATAAAATTTCTAAGCCGCATTTCATTGTAGATCCAGAAACTGGGATTGCTAAACAATCACATCGAGTTAACCCTGAAGATGGCACCTATAACGGAAGACAAGTTAAAGAACCAAAAGTAAGCTAATTTCTATATGAATACTATTGCTGTAGATGCAATGGGTGGCGATTTTGCACCAAATGAAATAATAAAAGGTGCTATCCAAGCAAAAGAAAATAATATTAATGTAGTTCTTTGCGGAGATGAAAACTTAATATATCCATACTTAGGTAACCATGAAATTCCTGTATATCATTATCCAGAAGTAATTTCAATGGATGAAGATCCTTTGAAAGCTGTTAGAAGCAAAAAAAATTCTTCAATTGTTGGATGTATGAAACTTATTGAAGAAAAAAAAGCACAAGCAGTATTTTCGGCAGGTTCTACTGGTGCAACTCTAGTAAGTGCAATAAGTGTTTTAGGTAAACAAAAGAGTGTTATAAGACCATCTGTTGCTTCTGTGCTTCCTTCCCCCAGTGGAAACGTTATACTACTAGATTCTGGTTCTAGTTTAGATGTAAAACCTAAAATTCTATATCAATATGCAGTAATGGGCTCTAAATTATATGAAATTCTATTTGAAAAAGATAATCCAAGAATAGGTTTATTAAATAATGGAGAGGAGGAAAGTAAAGGTAGAGATGTTGAAAAAGCTACTTTTAAAATGCTTCAAAATAGCTCTTTAAATTTTATTGGAAATGTTGAAGGTCGAGATTTTGCAAAAGATTCAGTTGATGTTTTCGTTACTGATGGATTTACCGGCAATATAGTTTTAAAAACTATGGAAGGTACAGCAAAACTTCAGTTAGAGTATATTTCAAAATCTCTTAAAGATAATTTATTTAAACCATTATTGCTACCTGTCAAAAAAGCATTACAACCTGTTAAAGACAAACTTAATCCAGACAATACAAATGCATCTTACTTATTAGGGGTAAATGGAGTAGTTATCATTGGTCACGGCTCTTCAAATGAGTTAGCAACCTTTAATGGAATTAAATTTACTGATAATGCATTGAAAAAAGAGTTTATTTCAAAATTTTCTGCTGCATTTCTAGACTTATGAAAGAATTAAGTAGATTTGAAAAAAATATTGAGTATAAATTCAAAAATATCAATTACTTAAAAATTGCTCTTACTCACAAATCTTATATTGATGAAAATCCAAAACTCGTTTCAAATCAAAGATATGAGTTCTTTGGTGATGCTATTTTAGATTTTGATTTAACAGAATATTTATTTACACATTATCCAAATTTTGATGAAGGCATGCTTACAAAAATTAGATCAAGTGCTGTAAACCAATCTAATTTAGTTAAATTAGGAAAAAAAATTGATATCGGAAGTTATCTATATTTAAGTAGTTCTGAAGACTCTACCGGTGGAAGAACAAAAGACTCTATATTAGAGGATTCAGTAGAGGCATTGATAGCAGCTATTTATTTTGATGGTGGTTTAGAAGCTGTAAATAAGTTTGTTTCTAAGTTTATTTATCCCGGTATTAAAGAATTATCAGAGAATCCAGGTGAAAAAGATTATAAAACCAGATTGCAAGAATATTATGCGAAAATTGGTAAAAAAGTGACATACACAGACGAAGCTTATGGTCCTGATCATGATAAGAGTTTCAAATCACAAGTTTTTCTCAATGAAGATGTTATTGGAACTGGAGAAGGTAAGTCAAAAAAAAGTTCACAGCAAGAAGCTGCTAAAGATGCACTAAATCAGTTAAATGCCTGAACTACCTGAAGTTGAATCGATTAGGAAGTCTTTAGAACCAGTTTTAATTGGTCAAAAACTTATTAAATTTAATATATCTGACAAGCGAATTAGTAGATTAAATCAACAAAAACCTATATTAGGCTCTACGCTTAATTCAATTAATCGTAAAGGAAAATTTCTTTATTTTCATTTTTCACAATTTATTGTTGTTATTCATCTAGGAATGTCTGGGAGGATAACACTTAATAGTAAATTAGGTAAACATACACATGCTACTTTAACTTTTGAGATGGATAAATTAAATTATGAAGATGTCAGAAAATTTGGTTATATAAAGATAATTGAAGCTTCAGAATTAAATAATTACTTAAAAAGGCTTGGTCCTGACTCTTTGAACCTTATTAAGCAAGAAAAAATTCAGATAGTTGAACATGCAAAAAAAAGAAAAGTAACTATAAAAAATTATTTACTAAATCAAAATATAATCAGCGGAATAGGGAATATTTACTGTAGTGAAATTTTATTTTTATCAAAAATTCATCCAAATACAAAAGTAATGAATCTAAATAATGATGAATGGGAAAAGATTTTTACAAGTATTAAAAAGATTTTAAAATCAGCAGTAAAAAACAATGGGACTACTTTAGATGATTTAACTTATTACCTACCCTATGGTGAGTTTGGTAAGAATCAAAATTTTTTACATATTTATCAAAAAGAAATTTGCAAAATATGTAAATCTAAAATTGATAAAATATATATTGATAAAAGATCAAGTTATTTTTGTGGAAAATGTCAAAAGTTAAAAATTTAAAAGTTTCAATCGAAAGAGAGAATTATATTGAATCTGTTCACTATGTAAATCTCTATGAGGTTTCTACTATAACCGACGATTTTGTTTATCCAAGATCTGCGGTAAAACCCTTTCAGATATTACCTTTATTAATTGAAGCTAATAATCAAAATATAAAATTTTCTAGTGAAGAGATAGCAATTTTTGCATCATCACATTCTGCAGAACCTATGCACACTGATTTAATTCAAACATTAGCTTTAAAGTACGATTTAAATTTAAATAATTTATTATGCGGTCCCCAAAGACCTTTTCATGAAAAAACAGCAGACTCATTAGTTCAATTAAATAAAGAATTTAACTCATTACACAATAATTGCTCCGGTAAACATCTTTCAATGTTATTATTTTCAAAACTACTCGGTGCTGAAAGTAAGAATTATATCGATAGAAATCATATAACTCAGGTAAAAATAGATGAATTTTTCAAAGAAATTTTTAATGATCATGAATTAATTTACAGCATTGATGGATGCGGTTTACCAGCTTTGAAAGTTAACCCACAAAAATTATGTTTAGCCGTTACAAAACTACAAAATAGTTCTTATTCCCAATTTTGGAACGAAATGTTTGATGCTTATACCTCATATCCTGAACTTATAGGAGGTAGTGACAGAACAGATACAAATATTATTAAACATAGTTACAACAATGTCTTAGCTAAATCTGGTGCGGAGGGTGTTTTATTTTTCACCAATAATTATGAAACTTATTTATTTAAATGCTTAGATGGCAACAAAAGGGGAGTAGATTTAGCAGCTTCTTATTTTTTAAATCAAATAGGTTTAATATCTAACCTTCCTTTCCAATTTCTTGAGAATATTTATTCAAAAAATACTCAAGAAATTCAATACGTGAAAATTAAAATTAAATAATTTTTTTAAATCGCAACAAAATTTAAGTTTTGTAACTATTATTAAATTAACAACAGGGTAAAAATGTATTTAAAATCATTAGATATTAATGGATTCAAGTCTTTTGCTGAAAAGACTAATATATCTTTAACTGATAAAGTTAATGTAGTAGTTGGTCCAAATGGTTCTGGAAAATCCAATGTAGTTGATGCAATTTCATGGGTATTGGGCACACAAAGCCCAGCAAGTTTAAGAACTAATAAAATGGAAGACGTCATTTTTGCTGGAACAGAAAAATTATCTCAAAAAGGTTTTGCTGAAGTCTATTTAAATTTTGAAGTGGATTCAGAAAAATTTAATGGTACAACAGAAATTTCAATTGGTAGAAAATTATTTAGAGACGGTACATCTGAATACTTTATGAATGGATTAAATTGTAGATTACTAGATATTCAAGAATTTTTAAGCGATGTTGGTATTGGAAAACAACAACATATAATAATTTCACAAGGTCAGATTGCTGAAATATTAAATTCAAAACCAGAAGACCATAGAATTACAATTGAAGAAGCATCTGGAATTCTCCCCTTAAGAATTAAAAATGAAAAATCTTTAAAAAGGATCGAATCAGGTGAAAAAGAAATTAAACGAGCAAAGGATGTTCTTAGAGAGATTAAAAAACAACTTAAACCTTTACAAGACCAAGCAGAGCAAGCGAAGCTTCATTCTGAATTTACAGATCAGTTAAAAAGTAAAAATTTAACACTTAATGTCTTTAGTTATAAGAAACTAGAAAACTCTTTAAATAATTTATCTGATCAAGAAATACAGATTAATAAAGAAATATATGAATTAGAAAACATTATAAACAATCTTAAAGTTGAAAAAAATAGTATAAATTCTGAATTAGGTGATGGAGTTTCAATTGGGTCAATTTTAAAGGACTCTTCTAGTAAGTTTTTGAATATATCTGAACAATTAAGATCAATATCCCAAATAGCTAATGAAAGAAAAGATAATCTTGAAAGAGATGAATTAAATAAAAATGATGAGATTCTCAAAATTAGTAAAAAGATTAATCAAAATACTGATCAAATAAATTCTCTATCTAATCAACTCATTAGTAAAAAAAATGAGTTAATAAATTTACAAAATTCTTATTCAGAAATGAAAAATTCACTTGAAGAAGTTATTAAAAAAACTTCTGCTTCGATAGAAGTTAATGAAGCTTTATTGCAGAGTGAAGTAACAACAATTAAAGCACAAATTAACGAATTAAATATTAATATTCAACAATACAGTAAGGATTTATCAAATTGGAAATCAGATTTTGAAGAGTCATTATATTTACTCAATGAAGTTGAAAATGAATTTAACCAAAACAATACTGATCGTAATTCGCTTAACAATTATTCATCTCATTCCAATAAAATATTTGAAAGAGAAATTGGGTCGTCAAATGAAAAGCTTTCATATTTTGAAGAATCAAACCAAATTAAAAACTTAGAACTTGAAAAGAAGTTAGAGTTACTTAGTTCACTTAATGAGAAAGAAGATTTTAAAGCTGATCTATTAAAGCATAAATCTGATTTAGAAAAGAAAATAAAACTTTTTGAGCATGAAATTACAACTGTTTCTAATCAACTTGCATCATCTCAAGAAAGGATTAAATCTTTAATATCACAAAATGATGAGCTAAATTTTGAAAAAAGAAAACTATCACATGAGTCAAACGAAGCTGGATTAGAAGACCTACAAAATATTATTGATGCTTCTAAAGAATTTATATTATTTTCGAACAGTACAGCAGATACTTTAGAAAGTAAATCTGAGTATTTTGATAGTAAGTATGGTAATTCAAATAAAAAAATTATTGAGATTGATAATCAAATTGAACAATTAAATAGACAAGTTTATGAATTAAAAGATAAAAAGACAAATTTAATAATTAACAAATCTGAGAAACAAAGTAATATGCAAAGAATTTATTCGAGTCTTACTAATATATTTAATATAGATTCAGATCAAATTGCTCTATTTGATGTTCTAAATGTTGAACAGTATACCTTAGAAAATGAAATTAAATTATTAAACGAAAAACTTGATGAAATTGGAGTAGTTAATTACTTAGCAATGGAAGATTTTGAATCATTAAATTCACGATATGAAGATATTAATAAAACAATTGAAGAACTCAATGAGGCGAAACAAGAGCTTTTGGAGAATATTAAAGAAGTTGAAAAAGAAATAATATTTAGAATTGAATCATCATTTAATTCAATATCGGTCCACTTTGAAGAAATATTTTCAACATTATTTCCAGGTGGTAATGGTAAATTATCATTTACAGACAAAGATAATATTTTAAACACCGGTATTGAAATAACAGTGCAACCAAGAGGTAAAAAAGTTAAAAAATTAAGCCTTCTGTCTGGAGGAGAGAGATCTTTAGCTGCAATAGCTTTCCTATTTTCAATTTTTAAATCTTTTCCAAGTCCATTTTACATATTAGATGAAGTCGAAGCAGCTTTAGATGATGCTAACTTACATAGAATGATAAATCTTTTAAATCACGTTAAAAATGATGCTCAATATATTATTGTTACTCATCAACAGCAGACGATGCATGCTGGCGATGTTTTGTATGGCGTAACTATGGAGCCTGGCTCTGGTTCTAGAATATATACAAAAACTAAAGAACAGTTTGAAAACATACTAAATAATGAATAATAACGAATTAGCAAGTTTAGCAAGAGAAGTTGCAAAAAAAGCCTATGCACCGTATTCAAACTTTAGAGTAGGGGCAGCTCTTATAACCGATACTGGAAATGTATATACCGGTTGCAATATAGAAAATGCTTCTTATCCTGCAACTGTATGTGCTGAAGATGTTGCTGTAGTTAAAGCAATATCTGAAGGAGAAAAAAAAATTGAAGTTATTGCTGTAGCTTGTATAGACGCAAAATCTGATACAGCTCTATTCCCTTGTGGTATCTCAAGACAAAGATTGGCTGAATTTGATACAGAAAAAGTTTTAGTTGTGAGTGAAACAGATTTCACAGAATACAAATTTGAAGAAGTTTTACCTTTTAATTTTAAATTTTAAATATTTTCAATTAATTTAGGTAGAACAGTTAAAGTATCGCCAACAATTCCTAGATCAGCAATTTGAAAAATAGGAGCTTCTTCATCTTTATTTATAGCAATAATAAATTTTGAGTCTTTCATACCTACTTGGTGCTGTGTAGCACCAGAGATTCCACAAGCAATGTAAACATCGGGTTTAACAGTTTTTCCTGTTTGTCCAACTTGCTGAGAGTATGGCATCCAACCCGCATCAACTATTGCTCTAGTTCCTCCAATTGCAGCATTGAGTTTTTCTGATAGTTTATTTATTAACTCTAAGTTTGCAACATCAACCATGCCTCTACCTGCAGATACTACGACTTTTGAATCTTCTAGTTGTGGTCCAGCTTTCTCTTCTTTGTGTATTTCATATACATTACAATTTCCAGATTCAATTTCTATCGTTGTAAAATCTGTGTTTAATTCGAAGTCTGCAGGTTCAAAAGATTTTGGTCTAATTAGCAAAAAGGAGATAGGAGAATCAATTTCAGTTTTATATAATTGTTGACCTCCATTAATTGAGTTTAAAGTTATAACTTTGTCATTTTCTAATGAAAAATTTATTACGTTTGATACTGGGCTTGAATTTAAATCAACTGACAAGTATGCAATTATATCTCTGCATTGATAAGTTGAAGATCCAAAAACTAAATCAATTTGTTCATTTGTAATTACATTACTTATATAATCTGCAATTTTATTGTACTGTAGTGAGTTTGGAGATCTTTTTAAATAAGTTTGTTTAAATGAATTAGAACCAATAATAGGTTGTTCTTCAGAACCTATTGTTATTAATTGATACTCTAAACCTAGTTCTTCAGCTTTTGAAACAATTTCTAATGAACCAGTACTTAATTTACCATCTACAATTTCAGAAACTATTAAAGCTTTCATATTATTTTTAATTCTTTCAATTTTTCTATTATTGAATTGTAAGCTTCACCTTCATCAATTATTTTTTGACCATTTTTTGAATTTTCAACTTCTTCAATTTTTAGAAATTTTAAATTTTGTTGAGCTGTTATATTAAGTTCATTTATATTTACTTCTTCAATTGGTTTTGATTTTGCTGCCATAATATCTTTAAAATTGGGATATCTTGGTTCCACACCACCAGCAGTGACTGATATTACACATTTATTAGGCATATCAACTTTCTCAGAACCTTCTAAGGTTTGTCTTGTTAAAGTAACTTTTTCTGAGTTTATTTCTACAGCTTTAACATAAGAAATACAATCAAGATTCAAAAATCTAGATACTTGTTGAGGTACTGTACCTGAATAACCATCTGTTGATTCTGTACCAAAAATAATTAAATCAGCTTCTGCGAGCTTAGCTACTTCACTAATTACATTAGCTGTTATTAAAGTATTTGCTCCAGATAAACTTTCATCTGAAACAACTAAAGCTTTATCAGCCCCCATCTGAAGTGCTTGTTGAACTCCTTTTAATGTGCCTTTAGGACCCATTGATATTATTGATACTTCAGCATCATATTTTTCTTTAAGTTTAAGTGCTAATTCTATTCCATATCTATCGGTATCATCAAGGACTTGTTCATCAGGCCTTTTTAAAAGACCATTTTCATAAGTTACTTCATTTGCTGGATCAGGAATTTGTTTGGAGCAAACTGCAATTTTCATATTGATAGTTTAATTAAAGAAATTATTTATCAGAATTAATAGCTATCAAAAATTCTTTCATAAAACTTTGAAGTTTGATCTTAGAGTTATTTGCTATCTCAATTACTTCATTGTGATCAAGTGGATTTTTACTAATACCTGCTGCAAGATTAGTAACCAGAGAAAATGCGGAAATTTCCATACCACAATGTTTCGCAACTATAGCCTCAGGTACAGTTGACATTCCAACAAGATCCGCACCTATTTTTTTTGCAAACTGAACTTCAGCTGGAGTTTCATAAGAAGGTCCAGTAAACCAAGCGTAAATTCCTGTTTTGTATTCAAAGTTGCTTTGTGATATTTTCTCTGCAATTTTTAATAATTTTTTTGAATAAACTTCTGACATATCTGGAAATCTAGGACCAAATTCATTTAAGTTCTTACCAATTAAAGGATTGTTCCCAGTAAGGTTTATGTGGTCTGTTATTGCTACAATGTCTCCTGGTACAAAATTATCTGCAACTCCACCTGCAGCATTAGTAAGAACTAATTTTTTAACTCCAAGCAAACTGAATACTCTAATTGGCAACACTAAATCTTGAATAGGGTAGCCTTCATAGTAGTGAGCTCTACCTGACATAATTCCAGTAATCTGATTATTAATTTTAACAAATGATAATTTTCCAGAATGACCTTCTATAGAAGGTTGTAAGAAATGTGGAACATCTGAGTAGTTTATTTGAGCAATAGGTTCATAGTTTTGTTCAAATCCACTCATACCTGAACCTAGAACAATTAAGGAATTTATTTTTTTTGTTCCGACTATAGTTTCAATAAATGATTTTGCTTCTGAAATTTTGTCCATCATATTTAAATCTTACTTATATTTTTGATAAAAAACTTTCACCAGGTAAATCATTTTCAATATTGAAATAATCAGCAATAGTTTTACCTAAATTATAAAATCCTATTAAATCACCTAGATAATTTTTTTTAGAATTATTCGTATAAGCAATAAGAGGTACGTATTCCCTCGAATGATCTGTATCTCCATCAGTAGGATCTGTCCCATGATCACCAGAAATTATTAATAAATCATCATCATTTAGATTTTTAATTATTTTTTCTAAATGAAAGTCAATTAACTTTAGTCCATCATAATAACCAACAGGATCTTCTCTATGTCCGTAGAGCATATCTAAATCAACTAAATTAACAAAAATAAACTGATTCTCACCATTTAAAACTTCTTCAAGTAAGAGTTTTAAGCCATGTTCGTCACCTTCAGTGTGAACATATTGACTGAGATACTCTGTACCAAATAAGTCCATAATTTTTCCTATGCCATATGTAGAAATATTATTTTCGAATAATAAATTTAAAATCGTGTCACCAGGAGGTTGCATTCCGAAGTCTTTTCTGTCGTATGTTCTTACAAAGTTTCCTAAGCTACCTTTAAATGGTCGAGCTATAACTCTTCCTATGTTGTATTTGTCACAATGCTTTCTTGCTATGTTGCAAATTTTATAAAGATCCTCAATGTTACATATATCATTATGTGCAGCAATTTGAAATACTGAATCGCCTGATGTGTAAAGTATTAATTCTCCTGTTTTCAAATGTTGTTGACCAAGCTCTTCAATAATTTCTGTTCCAGAGGCGTGTTTATTTCCTATAAATTTACAATTTCCTTCATTTTCAATAGTTTCAATCAATTCAACAGGGAATCCATTTGGAAAAACTCCGAAATCTTTTTCTGTTACTAATCCACCAATTTCCCAGTGACCAGTTGTTGAATCGTTACCTTTTGAAACCTCTGAAAGTCTTCCTACAGTAGAGTTAAAACTACTTTTCATACCTTTAACTTGAGTTATTTTACCAAAACCTAAATATTCAAAAGTTGGAAGCTCGAGACCATCATTTGCAATAGAAACGTTACCTAAAGTGTTTGTACCGATATTATTATAATTTTCTGCATCTGGTGCTTCACCAACACCAAGTGAGTCAATTATTAAAAGTATACATCTTTTCATTAAACAGTACCAAAGAGTCTATCTCCCATGTCACCAAGCCCAGGAACTATATACCAATTTTCATTTAATTTTTCGTCAATGCTTGCTGTAATTAAAGTAATATCTGGATGTTTTTCTTCTAATTTTTTTATTCCTTCAGGTGCGCAAATAACAGTTAAGGCGAAAATATTTTTTGGACTATATTCCTTAACTTTGTCTATAGCAAAGGATAAAGAACCACCTGTAGCTAACATTGGCTCAAGAATAAATACATTTTTGTTTTTGAGCTTAGGCAAGTTTTCATAGTAATATTCTGGACTGGCAGTTTCTTCGTTTCTTTGTACACCTATATAACCAAATGAAGTGTTAGGTAAAAGTTCTTTAATGCCATCTGCTAACCCTAGACCGGCTCTGAGTACAGCGACTGCTACATTTTCATTTTCTATCTCGTAACCAACTGTTTTAGTTAAAGGAGTATCAATTTCTATTGTTTTTAAAGATATGTTTTTAGAAGCTTCAAGAAATAAAATATAGGATAATTTAGATGAATAATATCTAAAAGCCTCGAAGTCAGTATTTTTATTCCTTAAAATTGTTAAATAATGATCTTTTAAAGGATGTGATACTTCAATAATTTCCATCTCAAACAGATTACCAAAACATAATTTCTTTACTAGTTATTTTTTGTAAGAAGTTAATCTAATTTAGGTACGTTTTAGATTTTACTTAAAGTAATATAATGTATTGCAATTTAAATAAAGGAAGTTAATGTCTGTAAAAATAAGATTGGCACAACGCGGAAAGAAAAAAACGAGAACTTACAGAGTTGTTGTTGCTGATTCTCGCTCACCTAGAGATGGAAGATTTATTGAAGACTTAGGTTTTTACGATCCTCATCAAAATCCTTCCACAGTAGAAATTGACGTAGATAAAGCTGTTTCATGGTTAGATAAAGGCGCTCAACCTTCAGAAAGAGCACAAAAACTTCTTGAAATTTCTGGTGCTTGGGCTAAATGGCTTTCATTTAAAGGGGAAGTTGTTTCAATTCCAAAACCACCTGCAGAAAAAGTAAAAAGTAGTTCAAAAGCAGAAATGAAAAAAAAGGAAGCTTCTGCACAAGAATCAGACTCAGTTAAAGAAGAGGAATAAATGTCAACCGGTTCGATAGTAAAAAATGTAGTTGAATATATCGTTAGTCAAATTGTTGAAGATAAAAAATCAGTAAATGTATCAGTTGCAGATTCTAATGATGAGAAAGTAACAATAGAAGTTAGGACTTCTGCAGATGACATGGGCAGGGTTATTGGTAAAAGAGGCAGGGTAGCAAGGGCGATAAGAACTGTTGCACAAGCTGCTGCTGATGAAGAAGGTCTTCAATCTTCCGTTGAATTTATTGATTGATAAGTATTTAATAGGTACTTTAGGTAAACCTCATTCCCTAAAAGGCTTTCAATATATTAAAATTGATTCTTTTTTTAGAAATCTGAATTTAAAAGATATTGAACTTTATATTCAAGATGAAATATATATAGTTGAAGAATTTAAAAAGCACTTAAAAGATAGAAACTTAATTAGATTTCAAAATGTTCACAGTATTAATGAAGCGGAAACATTAAGGAATCATAAAGTATTTATAGCTAAAAACTATTCCAATGTTTTATTAAATAGTGATAATTTACCATGGCCAGGATTTTTTTTAAATACAGTTATTAATAAAAGTGGTCAAAAATTGATTAGTTATAATATTTATAATAATTTTTTATTTTGCAAAGTTGAAAATATTAGTGATTATGAAATTCCTTATAACAATTCTTTTTTCAACTATGAAGATAATATTTTAACTTTAAAAAATAGTGATTTAACTGTTGATCCATTCAAATAACTTATTACTGATTTTATCCTCAGTCATATTTTCTGGATGCCACTGAACCCCAATTGCTTCCCATGAAGTAGTACTTTCAACCCCTTCTATTACTCCATCTGGAGCTTTAGAATTAATTTTTAAATCTTTACCAACTTTATCAACTGCTTGGTGGTGAATAGAATTTACACCAAAGTTTGTGTCTTTCAGGACAGTAAACAATTTTGAATTTTCAACAATTTCAACTGTATGAATATGAGATCTTGCTTCCTCAAACGGCCGATCATGTTTAATAGTATTAAATCCAGCATCAGAAATATCCTGAAACAATGTTCCACCTTTATAAACATTCAATAATTGATTTCCTCTGCAAATGGCTAAAGTTTTTATATTATTGATCTCTGCAGATTTTAAAAGTTGAAGTTCAGTTATATCTCTTTCTTTTGATACTCTCTGTATTTTATCAGACTGTTTTTGACCGTAATTAATTGGATCTATATCTCCACCTCCAGAAACAATTAATGCATCAAAACCAGACAAATTTATTTCTTGTAAATTTTTTTGTGGACCTAAAATAACTGCAGTGTTTCCAAATTTATTGCATAATTCAACGAAATCTACATTTATAACAACACAAGGAATATTTCCTGGTGCCATTTCAACATCTTTAACACCAGTTGAAATGGCAATTAATTTATTCATAGATAAATATACATTGCACTTCAACACATACATCTAAAGGCAAGCTTTGAACACCAACTGCAGATCTAGTTGCTTTTTCACTAAAAAACTCAGAAAGTTTATCTGTAAAACCATTTAAAACTTTGGCGTGATCTTTAAAACCTAATTCTGCATTGATAAAACCAACAACATTTAATGGTTGTAATTTTTCAATATCGCAATTCTTTTTTAGTGTAGCAAGAGTTAATTCAGCACAATATGATGCTGCTTTATATCCATTTTCAATACTCACTTGAGATGGAATTTTTCCAATAAAATTATTTTCCCCAGCAGGTATATGACCAGACGTATATATATAATTTCCAGCTTTTTTGAAAGTAACATAATTTCCAATTGCTTCTGGAGCTTTTGGAATCTGATTGCTCATTATGCCAGTTCTTTAATTAGATCAACAACTCGATTTGAATATCCCCATTCATTGTCGTACCAACATACAACTTTTACATGGTTATTATCTAATATTTGTGTTGAAGTTGAGTCATAAATACTTGAATGTGGGTTTTGCAAAATATCTGTTGAAACTAATGGTACTTCAGAGTACTCAAGTATTCCTTTAAGTGTAGTATTAGCAGCTTCTTTTATTGCGCTATTCAACTCTTCAAGTGTTACATTTTTCTCTAATTCAACAACTAAATCGACAACACTTCCATTTGGTACAGGTACTCGCATTGCCATTCCATCTAATTTTCCATTGAGTTTTGGCAATACCATACCAACAGCTTTGGCAGCTCCAGTAGAAGTTGGAATGATGTTTTGAGTGGCACTTCTACCTCTTCTAAAGTCACTGTGGGTACCTTCGGCTAATGCTTGATCATTTGTATAAGCATGGACTGTAGTCATTAATCCAGACTTGATACCAAAATTATCATCTAAAACTTTAGCAATAGGTGCTAGGCAATTAGTTGTACACGATGCATTTGAAACTACTTTATGTTCAGGCTTTAAATCCTCATTATTTACACCAAGTACAATAGTTGCATCTATATCATCCTTTGGGGGAACAGTTAGAAGTACTTTTTTTGCACCAGCATCAATATGTTTTTGTAGAGATGCATTGTCTCTAAAAATTCCAGTAGATTCTATAACAACGTCAATATTTAGCTCGTTCCAGGGTAGTTGACTCGGGTCTTTTATCGAAGTGAGTTTAATTTTCCTATCGTCGACTTTTAACACGTCACCTTGAACAGAAACGTTTGCATCTAATACTCCCATGACAGAGTCATGTTTTAATAAATATGCTAAGTTTTCATAGTCACCTAAATCATTGATTGCTGCAACATTTATATCAGAATTAGTTTCAATAATTATTCTCAACACAGATCTTCCAATTCTTCCGAATCCATTTATTGCAATATTTGCCATTATTTCTCCAAATTTAACTTTTCGATAGTGTCAACTATTCTTGCTGAATATCCCCATCCATTATCGAACCAAATTATTAATTTTATTTTTTTGTTAGCAATACACATTGTTGATAAACCATCTACTAGACCTGAGAGAGAACTTTTCACAACATCGGAGGAGACTATTGGATCATAAGTTATACCGATTATATTTTTTAATGATGAAGTTGAAAAATTCTGGAGTAAGTTATTAATCTCGTCAATTGTAGATTCCTTTTTTATATCAATTGTCAAGTCCACCGTACTTCCGTCTGGAATAGGTACTGTCATTGATGAAGATGCAACTTTATTTTTTAAAAACGGTAAAACGGTCTCAATAACTTCTGAAGATTTCGTAATTGAAGGAATAATATTCTCTCCAGCTGCTCTATTCAATCTAAAACCTTCTCCAGCTACATCAGCTAATCTATTTGAATTAGAATATCCATGCACAGTGGTTAAAAATGCTCTTTCAACTCCTAATTCGTTATTTAGTTCTTTTAAAATTGGACAAACAGCATTAGCTGTATTTGAACCCAGTGATATAACATTTTCATCAAAGTTAATTTCGTTATCATTTGCTCCAGGAATATATATTGGAAATTCATTCAAATCTGAAGGAGTAGAAGCTACTATAACTTTTCTACATCCTTTTGATATGTGAAGTTCTACCTCATCTTTATTTTGTGATTTACCAGTTGCAAGTATCAACACATCAGTGTCTAGAGAACTCCAATCAGATTCTTCTGCATTTTTCCATTTATTAAATAAAATTTCTGTTCCATCTATTGAAATTCCATTTTCAGTTTCAACAACTTCTTTCTCAAATCTTCCATAAATTGAATCGTATTTTAAGAGATAAATTAAATTTGCTTTATCTGCTGTATCTGAAATTGAAACAATTTGAATGTCACTTCTGTTAATAGTTTGACGTAATACATCTCTACCAATTCTTCCAAAGCCAGCAAGTGAAACTCTAATCATGTCATCCTTATTTAAATCTCAATAATTGTTGTACAATCAGTAATAATATAGCTTATTAATTATTTATATGATGTCTTTATACAAAAATATTGAAAATTCTATCTTTGGTAAAACTCCTACTTCAGAGTTATTAGAGGAAGCCTTTCAATTAAAAAAAAATATTTTTGGTAATAAGATTACGTATAGTCCAAAAGTTTTTATTCCTCTAACAACTATGTGCAGGGATAAGTGTTCTTATTGTACATTCGTTAAATCTCCATCTGAAGGTGGAACTTTCTTAACTGAAGATGAAGTTATTGCTATTGTGTCTGCAGGTAGTGAAGCTGGTTGTTATGAAGCTTTATTTACTCTTGGTGATAAACCTGAAAATCGATGGGAATATGCTAAAACTCAATTAAATGAATTTGGATTTAGTTCTACTCATGAATATTTAACTTACTGTATGAACTTAGTTAATACCAATTTTCAACTTTTTCCTCATGCAAACCCTGGACTAATGTCATCTGATGAAATTGTAGATTTTAAGCGTGTATCTCCTTCAGGCGGATTAATGATTGAAAGCTTTTCTCAAAATCTATTTTCTAAAGGAATGCCTCATTTTGCAACTGTTACTAAATCACCGGAATTAAGAATTGCAACTCTTGAAAATGCTAAAGAAAATAAATACCCGATGACGACTGGGTTGCTACTTGGGTTAACAAATTCTAGAGAAGAACTTGTTGAAGATATTGCACAATTAATTAAGTTGATTGAGAATAATATTGCTATTCAAGAAATTATTCTTCAAAATTTTAGAGCAAAACTCAATACACGTATGAAATTTAATGCCGAAATCACTAATGATTTATTTTTAAGAATTATTGCAACGACCCGCATATTTGCACCAAAACACATTTCGCTTCAGGTTCCACCAAATCTATCACCTGATATTAATAAGTATTTAAAAAGTGGAATTAATGATTTAGGTGGTATATCACCGTTAACAATAGATTGGGTGAATCCAGATCATTTGTGGCCAAATCTTGATAATCTAAAAAATTCAGTTGAAAATTCAGGTCAAATATTAATAAAAAGACTGCCTGTTTATCCAGATTTTATAAAAAAAGATTGGATTAATGAAGAAATTCTAGAAAAAATTAATAATATTATTGATACAGATGGGTATCCAATAAATAATGAATAAAAATATTTCCTTTTTACGAATAAGACCTTGTGATAGCGATAATGAAATTTATTTAAGTTCGAGAAAAAAGGAAGGTACCTCATCCTTTTTAATTAAAGAAAATTCAAATCTAAACCTTACAAATTTATATAAATTAAATTTCCAGACTATGTCACATGATTTTCAAATAGATGCCGATGTATGGTTATTTTCTGATAATGATATTAAAAAAATAAAAGATATTAATCCTTTAAGGCTTATGTATAAATTTTCTAAAAACATAGAGATTGCCCTGGAAGTAATTGATAGAGTAAATCCTAAAATTGTGTTAGTTCAAAACTCTAATGATGCAGAAACTGTTTCAAAACTAAGTACCTCAAACAAATTTATTATTTCTGCATACGCCGATAATAAAGAGCAAGTCATAGATTTACTAAATTCAAATGTAGACGATATTTTATTGAGAGATTGGAGTTCAGAACAAATAAAAGATCTCCAGAGACTAAAAGGATTTAGTTTTTTTGAAAGAACATTATTATCACCAATTATTCCATTAGATGAAGCAAGAACAATATTTGACAAATTTAGATTCTATAGATATTTACAAACTAGAGATGTTAGAGGATATAAAAGAGAAGAAACAGGTTGGGCACCTGGTTCAGGAAAAGAATTACCTAGATTAAATAATTTTTATTCAAATCAATTGAGTAATTTTAAAAGTATAAATTTTGACAAAATTCTAAATAATGTAGATAAAGGCGAAGCCATTAATGATATTGAACTTAAAAGTTTATTTAGTACTCAAGGTCAAGGAGTAAACGAAATTGCAGCACTAGCGAATGAATTGAATTTTAAATTAAATGGAAATACAGTAACGTTCGTTAAAAACAGAAATATTAACTACACAAATCAATGCTATTTTAAATGTGGTTTTTGCGGATTTTCAAAAGGACCTAAAAGTTTTGATTTAAAAGAGAAGCCTTATTCGATAGATATTCCAGAAGTTGTTCAAAGAACAATTGAAGCAAGTGAAACAGGAGCTACCGAAGTATGCTTACAAGGGGGAATTAACCCTGATTACACAGGAGAATTTTATTTCTCTATGGTTAAAGAAATTAAAAAAGTATTACCGGAAATGCATATTCATGGATTTACACCTTTAGAAATTTGGCAAGGTGCACAAACAATAAATAGATCAGTTGAAGAATATTTAAAAATGTTAAAAGAAGTTGGGTTAAATACTTTACCGGGAACTGCAGCTGAAATTTTAGATGATAGAATACGTAAATTCTTATGTCCAGATAAAATAACATCTGCTCAATGGGCGTATGTTATGGAAGTTGCCCATTCGCTAGGAATTAGATCTACTGCAACAATAATGTTTGGACATATTGATGATGTTGATTCTTGGGTAAATCATTTTTCTCTAATTAGAACTTTACAAAGAAAAACTAAAGGCTTTACTGAAGTAGTTCCTTTGCCTTTTGTTCATATGGGTTCACCAATTTATGTTCAAGGTAAAAGTATGCCTGGTCCGACTTGGGATGAAGTAGTTCTTATGCATTCACTTGCAAGAATTTACTTTTATAACGAAATTAATAATATCCAAGCTAGTTGGGTAAAACTTGGTCATGATGGTGCTGCCAAACTTTTGCATGCTGGTGTAAATGATTTAGGTGGAACATTGATTAATGAAAATATTAGTAGAGCATCAGGTGCAGACCATGGTCAAGAAACTACTCCAAATCAATTTATAGAAATTATCAAAAATGAAAACAAGATTCCTAAAGTAAGAAATACTCTTTATACAGATTTTAAAGAAGTTGATGAAACATTAATTAGTAAATGAAAACTTATAATGTAATCAGTTTATTTCCTAATTTGATTGAGGAATGGAAAAAAACTGGAATAATTCATCAAGCATTAACTAAGAATATATTTGAAGTCAAGACAGTTGATTTAAGAGAGTATGGTATAGGTGATTATAAACAAGTTGATGATGCACCTTATGGCGGTGGTCCAGGTATGGTCCTTATGCCAGAGCCTCTTGATAATGCTATTTTAGATCACAAATCTGAAGCTAATATATTTCTTACTCCATCAGGAAACCAACTTGATGAAAAGCTTTTACTTGAATTACTTGAGTATGAATCTCTCAATCTAGTATGTGGAAGATATGAAGGTTTCGATCAAAGAATTATAGAAATGCATAGTGATTATGAGATATCTATTGGACATTCAGTTGTTTCTGGTGGGGAAATTCCTGCATTATTTTTACTTGAAGCATTAACTAGAAGAATTCCTGGAACTTTAGGAAATCCGGAATCACTTGAATATGAAACATTTAATGAAAATAAATTTGATTTTCCCGTATATACAAGACCTGAAAAATATAAAGAATTAGTTGTTCCTGCAGTTCTTTTGAGTGGAAATCACAAAAAAATTGAAGATTGGAAAAAGAATAATTTAAAGGATATATAAAGTCATACTACTTATATAATCTTCTCTGGAGAAAAAATGAATCTAATTAGTAACGTAGAAAAGCAATATTCAAAAGAAGAAATACCTACTCTCAAATCTGGTGATACTGTGAAAGTTAATGTTAAAGTTTCTGAAGGTAATAGAGAGAGAATCCAGACTTTTGAAGGTGTTGTAATTGCTATTAATGGCGTTGGTATTAATAAAACTGTTACTGTTAGAAAATTATCATTTGGTGTCGGTGTTGAAAGAATATTTCCAGTTCATGCGCCAATAGTAGATTCTATTGAGGTTATAAGAAAAGGTAAAGTGAGAAGATCCAAACTCTATTATTTACGCGATAGAGTTGGTAAATCTGCAAAGATTAAAGAAGATCGTAATTAATTCACTAAAATAGTGAATATCAATAAAATACTAAGAACTTTATTAACTGTTTTGTTAGCTGTTGTAGCAGCTACTTTGGTAAGAACCTTTATTGTTCAACTTTATTATATTCCATCATCCTCTATGGAACCCACTTTAAATATTGAAGATAGGGTATTAGTTATTAAAAATGAATTATTTGATCAAAAATTTAAAACTGGGGATATTGTAGTTTTCTACCCTCCTAATTTAATTATTGAAACTAATCCATATAAAAATTTTATCAATTCACTGCAATTTTGGAATACTCAATCATCAGATAACTATCAAAATTCTGCATTGATAAAAAGAATAATTGGTTTAAGCGGTGATGAAATTGAAATTAAGGCTGATGGCCAAATTTTTGTTAATAGAATTTTGTACACTGTAGAAAATATACAATTGAGCAAAAACTTTACTAATCAAAAATATCAAGTTCCACAAGGATCAATATTTGTATTAGGTGATAATAGAGGAAATAGTCAAGATTCTAGGTATATCGGTTTCATTCCTGAGGAAAATATTATTGGAAAAGCATTCTATATAATTTATCCATTTGAAAACTTTAATTCACTAAATGATTGAAGATAAAGTTTGGAGAGAAGATCCTACAAAATATATAATCGGTGTTGATGAAGTTGGTAGAGGTTCTTTTGCTGGACCTATATGTGCAGCAGCTGTAAGAGTAAATTATTATGATTTACAAAAAATCAGTGGAATTAAGGATTCTAAGAAACTCTCTGAAAAAAAAAGAAATGAAATTTATAATCTTGTTTTAAAAAATAATATTAATTATTCATATAATTCTTGTTCTAACAAAGATATTGATTTATATGGTATAAAAATAGCAAACGAAAAAGTACTAAAAGATTCAATTAATGATCTTTTTATATCAAAAGACTTGGTATATGTTGATCACTTTAAGATAGACAAATTCAATGCTGTTTCAGTAATAAAAGGTGAAGATAATTGTTTACCGATTGCTTTAGCAAGTATTGTTGCAAAAGTATTAAGAGATGAATTTATGAAAAATTTACCCGAAAAATATGAATTGTATAATTTAAATCAAAACAAAGGATACGGAACTAAAGAACACAGAGATGCAATCAAAAAATATGGAATTACAGATTTACACAGAAAATCTTTTAGCTTAATGCCCAAGTAATAACTATTACTATTAGCAATAATGCCCCAATAATATTTAAATAGTCAATTTTATTTGCTTTGTATGGTCTGTTTGGATCGAATCCCATATCTACATTCTAAAAGAAGTTATATTAAACTTTAGTATATGGTTTTGGAATCAACCAATGTCGAAGAGTTTAAGTTAATACAATTTAATGACGAAAATAATCTTAACGCAATTTCTGCATCTGACTGGATGAGGCTTAGTGAAGAAATACAAGATTTTGAAGAAAGCGGTTTAAAATATCTAGTTTTTAAAAGTGTTAACAATAATTTTTCAGCTGGTGCAAACTTAGGTGAAAATGCTAGTTCGGAAATGATACATGTTTCCAATGCAGCTAAGAAAATATGGGAATGTAAAAAGCCAATTATTTCTATAGTAGAGGGAGTCGTAGCTGGAGCTGCATCTAACTTAATACTGCTTTCAGATTTTATTATTGCTACACCAGATATTCGTTTTATTGAAGTATTTGCTAGAAGAGGTCTTGTTGTTGATTTTGGCGGTTCATGGATTCTTCCTAGACTTGTAGGAGTGAACAAAGCCAAGCATCTAATGATGTTAGCTGAAGAAGTAAATGGTGAAGATTTATACAAACTAGGACTAATTTACAAATTGTGTTTATCTGATCAATTAGACTCAGAGCTTAAATTATTATTGGAAAAGTTAAATAAAGTAAGTTTTGTTTCTATATGCATGATAAAAGATCAAATTAGAAACAGCTTAGATAGTACTTTTAAAGAATCTTTAGAAAATGAAACCATAAATCAAAATAAAAGATTTATTCACCCTGATTCTGCAGAAGGTGTTCTTGCATTTCTTGAAAAAAGACAAGGAAATTTCTCTAATACATTAAATGAATAAAAATTTTGTATAAATATACATATATCTGAATAAATATGTAATAATCATAGCTTGAGAAAACGGAGGTTTAGTTCGTGAAAACTAAAAAATCATTACTGTTGATTTTTGTTCTCGCATTAGTTGCAGCTGCATGTGGCGGAGGATCTGCAACTCCTTGTGATGAAGTAGAAATTACTACAGGAGAAAATGGGTTGCCAGATCTTGGTGGATGTGAGTTTACATTTGCTGTAGAAAATGCATACCTACCATTTAACTATATTGACGCTGCAGATGGTGTTGCAAAAGGTTGGGACTATGATGTTTTCAACTATATGGCTGAATTAATGAACTTCGTCCCAGTATATGTTCCAACAGCATGGGATGGTATGATTCAAGCAACTGCAGATGGTCAATTCATGATTGCAGGTGACGGTATCACAATTACTGCTGAAAGAGACGAAATTGTCGATTTCTCAGATGGATACATTAACTTAGCACAAAGAGTATTAGTAGCCAGTGATAATGCTGACATTACAAGCATTGATGACATTAAAAATGGTGATTATGTAGTTGCTGTACAAAAAGGTACTACAAACTATGAATTTGCTGTTTCTGAACTTGGTGAAGATAAGGTTAAAGCTTTTGATACTTTTGATTTTGCTATTGCTGCTGTTATTTCCGGTGATGCTGACGCATCAATTATTGATGAGACTGCAGGACTTGGATATATGGGAGCAAATAAAGATAAAGTTAAGTTAGTTGGAGGAGATTTAACATCAGAACAACTTGGATTCGCGTTCCCTAATGGAAGCCCATTAGTTGATGTAGTAAACCAAGGTTTAGCTGCTATGCAGAGTAATGGTAAACTTGCTGAAATTAATGCAAAGTTCTTCTCACCTGACTTCTCAGTAACTTATGATGATATTGCAGAATGTGATGAAAATATTCCTGCTGAATATCTTCCTGACGACTGTGACGTATAAATTTTAAAATTTATACATAAAGTTTGTAATAGGCACGGATATCCGTGCCTATTGCTTTAATATAAGAAAAAGATGAAAATTAAAAATTTATTAAAACCTGAAAATTGGTGGATTATTATTTTGGGTTCCATTATTACATGGATGGTTTATATTATTTTTTCAAATCCAGAATACAACAAAGCTTTTAATTTTATTATTCCAGGTTTAAAGCTTACATTTTTATCAACAATTGTTTCATTTTTTATCGCACTTTTTTTAGGTTTGATATCTGGGATTGGAAGAATTTCAAAAAATAAAATTGCTAGTACGTTATCTAGAACATATATTGAATTTATACGTGGTGTTCCTGTATTAATTCTTATATTTACAATCGCTTTCGTTGTTGTAGTTAGAGGTGCTGAATTCTTTAATATTAACAATGGAAATGTTCCAATGCTTGCAAGAGCAATAATTGCTTTATCAGTTTTTTATGGTGCATACATTGCCGAAGTTTTTAGGGCTGGAATAGAATCAGTTCATTCTGGACAAAGAGAAGGTGGAGCTTCACTCGGTTTGAACGATAGACAAATAATGAGATTTATCGTTCTTCCTCAAGCATTTAGAAATATGCTGCCTGCATTAGGAAATGATTTTATTTCTATGATGAAAGATTCATCTCTTCTTTCAGTTTTAGCCGTTGAGGATCTAACCTATAAAGGTAGACTTTATTCTGGTAGTACCTTTAGATTTGCTGAGACATATTTAGTATTAACTGTAATGTATTTAATAATTACTTTAATTTTATCCGGTTTGCAAAGAAGGCTTGAAAGAAGACTTGAATCTAAATAATATTAGTGATCATAAAAGTATTCTGGTTAAATACTTAACTGAACTAAAAAATCTTAAAAACTATTCTGACAATACAATCAGTTCTTATTCTTTTGATATAACTCAATTTTTAGAATCTGAAATAAATTACAAAGAATTGTCAAAATATTTAAGATTCTTAAATGAAAAAGGGTACTCTAAGACTTCAATAAATAGAAAAATTACTTCAGTAAATTCATTTTTAACTTGGTGCCAAAAAAATAGTTATGTAAATCAGCTTGAAATTAAGAAAGTAAAAAGTTTGAAATTAGATAAAAAGCTACCATCAGTCCTAACTGCAAATTATATTAACAAACTACTTGATGAACTGCCTTCTTCGACAGATAAAGAATTAAGAGATAAAGCAATTTTAGAAATTATGTATTCGTCTGGTTTACGAGTCAGTGAAGTTTCTGATTTGTCACTTGAAGATGTTAAAAGCAACAAATCTGTAAAAGTAATAGGTAAGGGTAGAAAAGAGAGGGTACTTCCTATTACTAAACGTTCTCTGAATGCAATCAATACATATATTCAACACAGTAGAAAGAATTTAGCTAATGATAAGAGTCAAGACTATTTATTTTTAGGTGTTAGAGGTGGAAAACTAAGTGATAGGGAAATTAGAAGAATTGTAAGTTTAAGGGTTGGAACATTTCCTCATAGTATTAGACATACTTTTGCAACACATTTACTTGAAGGTGGAGCAGATTTGAGAATTGTTCAAGAAATGCTGGGACATAAAGATCCAAGCACAACACAAATATATACACATGTTTCAAAAAAACAGTTAAAAAATAAACATAGACAATCTCATCCAAGAGGTTGATTAAGTTTTTAACTATATTAGAATTTCTAAAGAAAATAGGCACCATATTTGCAAGTTTCCTTGGTGAACGAAAGTTTGGAAACCGCTTAGGCAAGAAATATGGGATGAATTAACCAAAGGAGAATAATGTCTACACTCATGAAAGACCTGCTTGAAGCAGGTGTACATTTTGGCCATCAAACACAAAGATGGAATCCCAAAATGGATAAATATATTTATGATTCTAAAAATGGAATTCATATACTTGATCTAAGAATTACTTACGAAGCTGTTGAGCACGCTCAACAATATGTTCAAAAATTAGTAGCAAATAGTGGGAAAGTACTATTTGTAGGTACAAAACCACAAGCTCAACAAGTTATAGAAGAACAGGCATCAAGAGCTGGTATGCCTTATGTTAATTTTCGTTGGTTAGGAGGAATGCTTACCAACTTTAAAACAATCATTAAAAGGGTAGTTTATTTAAAAGAGTTAATTTCTCTTGAAGAAACTGGTGAAATAAATTCTTATACAAAACCTGAAAGATTAAGAATAAGAAAAGAAATCGAAAAATTGCAAAAATCTTTAGGTGGAATTGTTAATCTTAATAAATTACCTGAAGCTTTGTTTGTTGTAGATTTAGGAAATGAATCAACAGCAATTACAGAAGCTCAAAAATTGGGAATTCCTGTTATAGGATTAGCAGATTCAAATGTAAATCCTGAAGGTGTTGATATTGTAATTCCAGGTAATGATGATGCTATTCGATCAATTGAAATAATTACTTCAGCTATTGCAGATGCTTGTCTTAAAGGATCTGGAAAGAGAAGTGAAGTTGAAAATAAGGAGGACAAATAATGTCTATATCTGCAGCGGATGTTAAAAAACTGAGAGATATGACAGGTGCTGGTATGATGGATGCCAAGCAAGCTCTTACAGAAAATAATGGGGATTTTGATAATGCAGTTAAATATCTTAGAGAAAAAGGTTTAGCTGATTCGAAGAAACGAGCTGATAAAGATGCAAATCAAGGAACTATTGGCGACTATATACATTACCAGCAAGATAGAGCAGTAGCAGGAGTTCTTGTTGAAATTGCTTGTGAAACTGACTTTGTTGCAAAATCAGAAGAGTTTAAAAATGTTGCAAAACAGGTTGCAATGCATATTGCAGCCTTAAAACCTGAATATTTAAATGTTGAAGATGTACCTGAAACTCGTATTGAAGAAGAAAAAGAGATTATTAAAAATCAATCTCTGAACGAAGGAAAACCTGAAGAAGTAGTTGCTAAAATTGTAGAAGGTAAAATAAATTCTTTTTATAAAGATTATGTACTTAATGAGCAAACTTTCTGTAATCCAGATTTTTATGAAGGTAAAGTCAGTACAATGATTGAAGAATTATCAGGTAAACTTGGTGAAAAAATATATATTAAGCAATTCTCACGTATAGAGGTTGGAGCTTAAATGAAAAGGGTTCTACTAAAACTTTCAGGAGAATCCTTTGCTAATCAAGAAACAAATTTTGGTATCGAACCAAAAATTATTGAAAGAATAGCTCAAGAAATAACTAAGGCTAACAAAGATGGAATTGAAGTTGGAGTTGTAGTTGGCGGAGGTAATTTTTTTCGTGGTGTACAAGAATCTGCAAAAAATATGGCTCAAGCTAATGCTGATTACATGGGAATGTTGGCAACAGTAATTAATGCAGTTGCGCTTAAAGATGCATTAGATAAAAATGGGACTCAGACGAGAGTACAATCAGCAATTACAATGACTGCAGTAGCTGAACCCTATATTCGACTTAGAGCTATTCGACATCTTGAAAAAGGTAGAGTAGTTATTTTTGCAGCAGGCACAGGTAATCCATATTTTACAACCGACACCGCTGCATCTTTAAGGGCAGCAGAAATAGAAGCACATGTAATGTTGAAATCAACAAGAGTTGATGGTGTTTATGATTCAGATCCTGAAAAAGACTCGAATGCAAAGAAATATGATGAAATAAGTTACAAAGAAGTTATAGAAAAAAAACTTAAAGTAATGGACTTAACTGCCATTACACTTTGTGAAGAAAACAATATGGCAATTAGAGTATTTGATGGTACTAAATCGGACAATATTTACAATGCATTGATCGGTGAGAAAATAGGTACATTAATTAAATAAATTTATGACAGAACAATTAATAAATAATTTAGACTTAAAGATGAAAACCACTATTAATCATCTTATAGATGAATTTTCAACGATCAGAACAGGTAGGGCTAATCCAGGATTAGTAGATAAATTGAATGTTGAATATTACGGGACAAAAACACCTCTACAACAACTAGCTACAATTTCAGTTCCAGATCCAAAGCTATTGTTAATTCAACCTTTTGATAAAAATGCTTTAAATGAAATAGAAAAATCTATTTTGAATGCAGATATTGGGTTGAATCCAGCTAATGATGGTGAAGTTATAAGGATACCAATTCCTGCATTATCTGAGGAAAGAAGAAAAGAGCTTGGAAAAGTTGCTTCTAAAGCATCTGAAGATGCAAAAGTTTCTATAAGAAACCATCGAAGATTTGGTATTGACGAAATTTCTAAATTAAAAGAAGACCATTCTGCTGACGAGTTAAAGCGATTAGAATCAAAAGTGCAGGAGATAACAGATAAATATGTTCTCAAAATTGATGAATTACTTTTGGTAAAGCAGAATGAATTACTTGAGGTTTAGAAAATTATTACAGTCTGATAACGAAGGCACTTTTTGGCCAGGTTATATTGAAATACCAGAAGAAATTAAACCTAAAGCTGAAAAAAATCCAGATATAGAAGTCAAAGAAAATCTTACTAAAAACCCTAGAATTTATACTGGCATAACTTTATTTGTTGTTGTTTCAATTTTCTTTTTAAATAAAAATGCTGCTTTAATATTTTTGGTTCTAGTAGCTTTAATGGCTTCTAAAGAATGGTTCGATCTATTTGAGTATGGGATTGTTGTTCCATTTCCATTATTACTTTACGCATCTATTGCACCTCTTTTAGTTGTTTATTTCTATGGATTTTCTAATTTCTATGTTCCATATTTTGTATTTCCGCTAGGTGTCATAATTTATACAGGTACTTTTGTAAGTTATGGAATTTATGAAAAATTTGGTAGTTCATATCTTTTTTTGATATGGTTTGGTACAGGAATAGCTTCGATTGGATATATATTAAGTAATTATGGGAATTTAATTACGTATTCTATTCTAATTTCTGTTTCAATTTCAGATATAGCTGCCTACGAGATTGGAAGAAGGTATGGTAAAAGAAAATTAATTCAAAAAATATCTCCAAACAAAACTTACGAAGGATTTTTTGCAGGACTATTATCTGGTTCCCTAATCTTATCATTAGTTCTAAATAGATTTCTTGATATTAGTTTTGGATTATCTTTTTTAATTTCAATATTAGTTATTTCATTTGGAACCATTGGAGATCTTTTTGAGTCAAGAATAAAACGAAGTTTAGAAGTTAAGGACTCCAGTACACTACTACCTGGTCACGGAGGAGTGCTTGATAGAGTAGACTCTCAGTTATTTTCTTTCCCAATGCTGGTATTACTTCTACATTTTTTAGATTTAATTTAATTAATGTCATAATTAAATTATGAATGCAATTTTAACAATCCTAATGCTCACACTATTTGTTGTCCTACATGAATTAGGCCACTATATTTCTGCAAAAAGATCAAAAGTTGCAGTATCAGAATTTTTTGTTGGATTTGGCCCTAAAATATTTTCTTTTGTTAAAGGTGGAACAGAATATGGTTTAAAAGCTTTGCTATTAGGTGGTTATGTAAAAATTCCAGGAATGGATAAGGACGAAAACACTGAAGGTTTTTCTGAAGATCAATTGTTTCATAATGCTAACTGGACAAAAAAACTTTATATAGCTTCATCTGGAATAGTAATTAACTTTTTAATTGCATGGATTATTTTGTTTTCTATTTTTGCATTTTATGGTATCGAACAACCAACTCTAGAGATTGATACTATAGGTAATTCTTTAGTAAATGATAATGAAAAATCACCATCTCAAAAAGCAGGATTAGTTCCTGGAGATAAAATTACTTCATTTAATAACATAGAAATATCTACTTGGAATGAGCTTGTTAGTTTAATTGAAGTTAATCCAAATCAATTGGTAAGTATTGGTTACATAAGAAATAATAAAAAATATAACACTACAACAACACTTGAATCCAGATTAATTTCAAATAAGGAGTATGGATATTTAGGCGTTTCTCCGACGTTAGTTAAGTCTCCATTGCAACCGATAGAAGCTATGAGTGCAACTTCTAGAGTTGAATTAGAAATGACGAAAGCAGCTTTTCAAGGAATAATTACTCTTGTAAGTCCTGAAAATTTAAAGACACTTGCAGGTACATATAGAGGAGAAAATGTTCCAGATGAAGTAAGACCACTAAGCCCTATTGGATTAGCTCAGGCAGGTAGTCAAATAGCTGATAGTGGGTTGGTAAATTTATTTAGTTTACTAGCATTTGTAAATATATTTCTCGCAGTGTTTAATTCAATTCCATTAATACCTCTTGATGGTGGAAGGATAGTACTAGCTTTATTTGAAGGTGTTACCGGTAAGAAGGTGTCTGATAAAAAACTTTATCCTATAGCCGCATTTGTTGTATTGTTGTTCATATTTTTAGGTTTTACTGCATTTTATTTAGACATTACACAACCAATCCAATTATGACTAATAGAAGAACAACAAGACAAATACAACTAGGAAAAGTAGGTATTGGTTCTGATTTTCCAGTATCTGTTCAATCAATGACAACTACTAAAACTCGTGATACAGATAAAACTTTAGAGCAAGTTTATGAGTTAGCAAATAATGGTGCTGATATTGTAAGGGTAACCTGTAATGAAGTTGAAGCAGCAGAATCACTTGTAAAGATTTGCACCAGAAGCCCAGTACCTATTGTTGCTGATATACATTTTCAGTACAAATTAGCATTAGCAGCTGTCAAAGCAGGCGTACAAGGACTTAGACTAAACCCTGGAAATATTCGTAATGAAAAACACATTAAAGAAGTAGCGGTAGCTTGCTTGGATGCAGGTATTCCAATAAGAATAGGTGTAAATGCTGGATCATTGGATAAAGATTTATTATCAAAATATGGTGATGCTACTCCTGAAGCTTTAGTTGAGTCAGCTTTAATTGAAGCTAAGTACCTACAAGATGTAGGATTTGAACAGTTCAAAATTTCAGTTAAACATTCAAACGTACCATTGATGATTGAATCTTATAGAATTTTAGCTGAGAAAACAGATTTTCCACTCCACCTTGGTGTTACAGAAGCAGGTCCTCTTCCAGGTGGATTAATAAAATCTATAGCTGGAATAGCAACATTGTTATCTGAAGGCATTGGAGATACAATTAGATTATCTTTAACCACAGATCCTGTAGAAGAAGCAAAATACGGTCGACAACTTCTAGAGTATTTAAATTTACGCGAGAGAAAGTCATTAGATTTAATTGCTTGTCCAAGTTGTGGAAGAGCTGAAGTAGACGTAATTAAAGTTGCTAGTGAAGCACAAAATGTATTGGAGAAAGAAGGTTTACCAATACAAGTAGCTGTAATGGGATGTGTTGTAAATGGACCAGGTGAAGCTCGCTCTGCTGATATTGGTATTGCTGCTGGAAAAAAAAGAGGACACCTATTCATTAAAGGTCAGGTTGTAAGGGTTGTTAAAGAAAATGAAATGGTAGAAGCCTTATTGACAGAAAGTAGACTTTTAGCAAAAGAAGGAGTTGAAGCTCGATTAGCTGCTGCAGATAAAGATGCAGTTCGACTAGCTCAAGAAGATGTAAATGAGTTATTAAACATTCAAGGAGATATAAATAATTTTGAAGAAAGAACTAAATCGGTAGTAGAGATTACTTCTAAACAAGATATTGAAAATTAAAACCTTTATTATATAAACATGGTTGAAAAGCTAACTCCATTAACGCAAGATTTTAACGAATGGTATACAGACATTATACAGCTTGCTGAACTTGCAGATTATTCACCGGTAAAAGGGACTATGGTGATCAGACCATATGGCTATAGTCTTTGGGAGGGGATTCAGAAGTATCTTGATAAAAAATTTAAAGATACTGGCCACGAAAATGCTTACTTTCCACTTTTTATTCCTCAATCATTTATACAAAAAGAAGCTGAACATGTTGAAGGATTTTCACCAGAATTAGCAAAAGTAACTCATGCTGGAGGTAAAGAGTTGGAAGAACCATTAATCGTTAGACCAACTTCTGAAACAATAATTAACCATATGTTTGCAAAGTGGATAAAAAGCCACAGAGACCTTCCAATGCTTATAAACCAGTGGGCTAATGTTGTTCGTTGGGAAATGAGAACAAGATTGTTTTTAAGAACTTCTGAATTTTTGTGGCAAGAAGGACATACTGCACATAAAACAAAAGAAGAAGCTACAACAGAAGCGCTGCAAATGTTAGATGTGTATGCAGAGTTTGCAGAAAATGCTGCTGCTGTTTCTGTTGTCAAAGGTACAAAATCTGCAAATGAAAGATTTGCTGGTGCGATTTGTACTTACTCAATTGAAGCTATGATGAAAGACAAAAAAGCATTACAAGCTGGAACATCACATGAATTAGGACAAAATTTTTCAAAAGCATTTGAAATACAGTTTTCTGATGAAAATAATGAATTACAGTTTCCATTTCAAACAAGTTGGGGTGTTAGTACTCGTTTGATAGGAATGATAATTATGGCTCATGGAGACGATAAAGGATTAAATCTTCCACCTAAGTTAGCACCTTTACAAATAGTTATAATTCCAATTGTTCCTAAAGAAGAACAAAAATCTAGTGTTATGGAAGCCGTTGAAAGAATTGAAAATGAATTAAGTGAGATTTTTAGAGTAAAGGTAGACGCAAGAGAAAATATATCCCCTGGTTTTAAATTTAATGAATGGGAAATGAAAGGTGTTCCTTTAAGAATAGAAATTGGTCCAAAAGATATTGCAAATTCATCAGTTGTTTTTTCTAGAAGGGATGGTATTGGTGGAAAGATGAATATTGCTTTTTCAAATATTCAAGAAGAAGTTAAAAATATTTTAGAAAATATCCATGAAGTTATGTTCGAGAACTCAAAAACATTTAGAGAAGAAAATACAGTGCATGCTGATTCTAAAACAGAATTGATAGATAAATTAAATACTCATTCAGGGTTTGTAACTGTTTATTGGGATGAAAACAGCAAAGATGAAGATGATATCAAAGCTCAAACTAAAGCAACTTTAAGGTGTTATGTATTGGACCATAAAGAAGTAGGAGATTCTGTAAATAATCCTGGTACATCTGGAAAATTAGCTATATTCTCAAAAGCTTATTAAAAATTACTTTAATTAAAAAACTTAAATGATTAGAATTATATAGACAATTTAGCTACACAAAGTGGGTGTCAAACCCACTTTTTTTATGAATGGAGGTTTTATGATTTCTGAAAATGAAATCTATCAAGCTTTCGATTCATATTTAAAACAAGAAAACCTAGAATTATATGATTTAAATCTAGTTTTTACTCCAAATTTACAGAAAGTTGAAGTTTACGTATATTCTATTGATGAAGTAGATATTACTTTAACTTCAAGACTTAACACTCAACTACAAAGAATTCTTTCTGATTTTGATATTGAAAAAGGAAGCTATGAAATGATTGTTTCAAGCCCTGGTATCGAAAGAAAGTTAAAATCTCATAGACATTTTGAATTAGCTTTAGGAGATTTAGTAAAAGTCAAGCTGTATAGACCTTTAAATAATGAATACTCTTTCGAAGGAGTTATTTCTAATTGCAGTACAAACTTCATAATTCTAAGCATTGATGACGAAGATTTAAATATAGAAATTGAAAATATAAAAAATGCAAAAATTGAATTTAAACAATTCAAAGAAAAGGTTAAAGGATAAAAATGAAATTAGGTAGTGAAAGTAAACAAGCTATTGAATCTTTAGCTCTAGAAAAAGGAGTAACGGTTGATAGTATGTATGAAGCACTTGTTTCGGCATTTCGCTCAGCATATATGAGGATTCCTGGTGCTGCAGAAGAAGCTAGAGTAACTCTTAATCCTGATACAGGTGAAGTGTTAATTTATGCACAACATTTAGATGCAGATGAAAATGTGATAGAAGAGTGGAAAGTTGAATTAGATGAAGATGAGTTTGGTAGAATTGCGGCTCAGTCTTTTAAGCAAATGATGACTACAAAAATTAGAGATGCTAAAAGAGCAACTGTTTTAGATGCATATTTAGGTCGTGAAGGTGAATTAGTAACTGGAATCGTCACTCAATTCGATGCCAGATTTAATCAAACGATTTTAGACCTACAAGATGCTGAAGCTGTTATTCCAGCAGGAGAGCGAGTTCCATTTGAAAGACTAGAACGTGGTAATCGTGTTAAAGCAGTTATCACTGAAATTAGAGAAGATGCAAAAGGAATTCCAATAGTAGTAAGTAGAAGTAGAGCTGAATTTGTACAAAGAATGTTAGAACTTGAAGTTCCAGAACTTACTGACGGCACAGTTGAGCTTAGAGCAATAGCTCGTGAAGCAGGTAGCAGAACTAAGATTGCGGTATTTTCTAATGATCCAAATGTCGATCCTAAAGGTGCTTGTGTTGGTTCAAGAGGTAGTAGGGTAAGACAAATTGTAAACGAACTAAGAGGTGAGAAGCTCGATGTCGTTGAATGGAGAGAAGATAAAGTTAGGTTTATAAAAGAAGCACTTGGCCCAGCAGACATTGATGAAGTTGAAATTGACGAATATTTGAAAACCGCAAAAGTGGTTGTTAAAGATAGTCAACTATCCCTTGCAATCGGTAAAGAAGGTCAAAATGCTAGATTAGCTGCAAAACTAACAGGTTATAAAATTGATATACAAGGATTAGGTGACTCACCTAAAGAAGAAATTGCAGTTGAAAGTGAAGAGGACACTTCAAAAGAGGAAGAATAAATGTCAAAAAAAAGAATTCATCAGATTGCAAAGGAGATTGATGTAGCCTCTGCTGATGTTTTATTTCATGCCCAAGAATTAGGTATAGATGTAAAGACTGCTTCTTCAGGTTTAACTGAAGAGGAGGAAGAATTAGTTAAACTAGCAATATTTCCTGAAGTAGAAACTAAAGAATCTGTTGTAGAAACAGTAGTTGAAGTAGAAACATTAGAAAGTAAAAATGTTGAAGAGGAAGAATCCAACATTGAAATTGTAGAAGTCGTAAGAAGTTCATCTCCTTCAAAAATTGCATCTATCTTAGTTGTAGAAACAGTAGTTGAAGTAGAAACATTAGAAAGTAAAAATGTTGAAGAGGAAGAATCCAACATTGAAATTGTAGAAGTCGTAAGAAGTTCATCTCCTTCAAAAATTGCATCTATCTTAAACATGGATTCAACCCAAGTTGTTGCAGATTTAATGGGTATTGGGATAATGAAAGGTATTGATAGTCCTTTAGAAGATAGTGAAATCGAAAAAATTCTTGAAAAATATAATTTAATACCTGAACTAATTGATGCAGTTATTGTTCAGAGGGAAAACATAATTGAAGTAGAAAACTTTGAAGATGATATTGAAGACTTACAATTAAGAGCTCCAATAATAACTGTTATGGGCCATGTAGATCATGGAAAAACAAGCTTACTTGATTATATTCGTAATGAAAAAGTTGCAGCTGGTGAAGCTGGAGGAATTACTCAGCATGTAGGTGCTTATAAAGTTGAAATAGGTGAAACAGGTATAACATTCATTGATACTCCTGGTCACGAAGCCTTTACACAAATGCGAGCAAGAGGAGCTAATGTCACTGATATTGTTGTTCTTGTTGTTGCTGCAGACGATGGTGTTATGCCACAAACTATAGAAGCTATTAACCATTCTAAAGCCGCAAATGTTCCAATTGTTGTTGCTATTAATAAATGTGACTTACCTGACGCAAATCCATCTAAAATCAAAGCTGATTTAACAAAGTACGGGATAGTAACAGAAGATTTAGGTGGTGACGTACAGGCAGTTGAAGTTTCTGCTATAAAAGGTACAGGCGTTGATGATTTACTTGAAACTTTGGCACTTGTTGCAGAGATTGAAGAATTAAAAGCAAATTATAAAACAGAAGCCTCAGGATACATTGTTGAATCAAGAATGGAAGTTGGTAGAGGAAATGTTGCAACAGTTATCGTTAAAAGAGGAACTTTAAAGCAAGGCGATTTCTTATATGCTGGGCAAGCTTTTTGTAGGGTTAAATCAATGTTTGATCACACAAATTCCCAAAAGAAAACTGTTGAACCTGGATCTCCGATTGATTTAATTGGTTGGGATGAGTCACCAATTGCAGGTGATCAATTTGTAGTAGTTAAAAGTCAGAAGGAAGCTAAGGCAAAAGCAGAAGAAAATAAAACAAAGCTCAAAGATTTTGATAATTCTTCCTTTTCAGTCGAATCAAGAATGTCCGATATGATGAAATTGCTACAAGAAGGAGAACTAACAACTGTTAATGTAATTCTAAAAGCTGATACCAATGGAACTGTGGAAGCAATTAAAGATGGAATTACAAAATTAGCGAATGATGATGTAAAAATTCAAGTAGTTCATGCTGCTGTTGGTGGTGTTGTTTTATCTGACGTAGATTTGGCAAGTGCTACTAATTCATTAATTATTGGATTTAATGTAAGACCAGACAGTCAGGCTAGAAATATGGCTCAGAGTAAAGGTATTGATATTAGAACTTACAATATTATTTATGAATTACTTGATGATATTGCTGAAGCTGTTCTAGGACAGATGACAGTTAAAACTGAGGAAGCAGTAATTGGAATGGTTGAAGTAAAAACAACATTTAGAGCTCCTAAAGTAGGTGTAGTTGCTGGTTCTGTAGTTACAGAAGGAAGAGTTGAGCTGGATGCAAAAGCTAGGTTACTTCGTGCTGGTGTAGTGATTTACGAAGGAACAATTGTTTCCTTAAGAAGATTCAAAGATAATGTCAATGTAGTCAATGAAGGTTTAGAATGTGGAATTGGTCTCTCTGATTATAAAGATATAAAAGAAGGGGACACTATAGAAATTCTTGGAGAAGTAGAAGTCTAGTTTAACATGAGTAATCAAACTCGAGGCGGAAGGATTAACAGAATCAATCCTTTAATTCAGCAAATTGTTTCATCAGAGCTTCTTAGAGTTTCAGATCCTGTATTAAATAAAGCTACAATAACCAATGTTTCAACATCACCAGATTTAAAAAAAACAATAATTTTTGTTTCAACTTTGGACAAAAATGAAGGAACTCTAAAAATCTCTTTAGAAAAAAATAGAAATAAGATTCAAAAGATTCTTGCAAATGAAATGACAACTAGAAATGTACCGAAAATAATTTTTGAGATTGATAGTACATTAGATAATGTAAGCCGTATAAATGCACTAATAGACAAAGTTACTTTAGATGAATAATTTATTATCAGAAATTAAAGATAAAGCAGTTCTTATAACTGGACATATCAATCCAGATGGAGATGCTCTTGGTTCAGTGGAGATGCTCTTGGTTCAGCATTAGCTTTTGCCTTACTTCTCAAAAAACAAGGAATCGCATCTGATGTTTCATTTGACATAAAAAATGCACTACCAACAAACTTAAATCATTTACCAATCGAGTTTATAACAGAGAATATTAAAGAAAAATATGATAAGGTTTACGTTTTTGATTGTGGAAATTCAAGCAGGTTAGGCTCATTAGAGAATGTCGTTTTGAATTCAAATCATGTTACTGTAGTTGATCATCATATCAATCCAACTTTTGGTGATTTACAAATTATTGATTCTAAAGCTGCAAGTACAACTCAGGTATTGTTTAGAGAATTTAAAAAGTTGAATCTTGATATTGACTCAACTATAGCTACTTGTTTAATGACTGGCTTAATTACAGACACAGGTAGATTTCAATATTCAAATACTAATTCTGAAGTTTTTCAAATGGCTTCTGAATTAATGAATTACGGAGCAAACCTAACACTTATAAGTGAAAATATTTACGGAACTTTAGATCTTAATGCTATGAAGTTGCAAAGTGAAGTTGTTAATAGAATAAATGTTTTTGAATCAGAAAATTTAGTTGTTTCTTTTGTTCTTCAAAGTGATTATGAAAGATTTAATATACCTGCGGAAGAAACGGATTTTCTTATCGATACAATTAGATTAGTTAAAAATTCTGAAGTAGCTTTGCTTTTAAAAGAACAAGAAGATAAGTCATTTAAAGGAAGTTTACGTTCAAGAAAACGTATTGATGTACAAAAAATTGCATCTACTTTTGGTGGTGGTGGTCATAAAGCAGCTTCTGGTTTTTCAACAAATTTAGATATAGAAAGTTGTACTACAGAAATACGTAATGAAATCAAACAACAACTCTGATTTCTATTTACTAGATAAACCAAGATCTTGGACATCTCAGGATTTGTGTACCAAGTTAAAAAAAAATTTTTATTTTAAAAAAGTTGGTCATTCTGGCACTTTAGATCCAAATGCAACCGGATTAATGCTTTTAGCAACAAATGGTTATACAAAATTATTTGATTATATAAATCAAAATAACAAAACTTATAAAGCTACTGCATTATTAGGTTACACTTCTTCAACTCTAGATATTGATGGTGAAGTAAAAAAGATTGAAGAAATTAGTGCTAAAGATAAAGAGATGCAAATAAAGTCTTATTTTGAAAATAATATTGGTGAAATTGAACAAACACCACCAAAATATTCAGCTATTAAAGTTGATGGAAAAAGATTGTATAACTACGCTAGAAAAAATCAAACAGTTCAGATACCTACCAGAAAAGTTGTAATTCATAGTTCAAAAGTTTTAGAAATTAAAGAAAATAAAATTATCTTTGATATAACTGTAAGTAAAGGAACTTTTATAAGATCCTTTGTCGAAGATTTAGGTAAACATTTAAATACAAATGCAATATTGGAAGGACTTATAAGAACAAAAATAGGAACTTTAGACTTCAATAATAAAAACTTAATTTCAAATGTGGAAAAGTTAAATTCAAATTACGAAATCACACCATTATCTTGGTCTGAAGTGATTCAATTACCCAATATTGCATTAGATGAGTCTTATTTTGAAACTATAAAAAATGGAAATTTGTTATCTCATAAGTTATTTCCTGTAAGTAATGAAACAGTTGTTACTATAAACAATGACATTGTTGCAATATATGAACCTTTTAGAGACAACAAATACAAACCGACAAAAGTAATTATATGAACATTTATGAGTCATTTACTCAAAAAGATTTTGTGAATACACAATCTGATATAACATGTTTAGGTGCTTTTGATGGTGTTCATTTAGGTCATCAGAAATTAATTGAGGAAGCAAAAAAAATTGATACTAACTTTCAAGTAATTACTTTCGACATTGTACCTAAGAAATATTTCAATCCTCAACACCAACTAATTACTAACAACAAAACAAAAACAAAAATGATAAGTAAATATAAACCTGAGAATTTAATATACCTAAAATTTGATGAATTTAAGAATATGGAAAAAGACGAATTTTGTAATTTTTTGCAAAAAAATTGCAAAATAAAAAAAATATTAATTGGTAAAGATTTTCGTTTTGGTAAAAACAGGGAGGGAGGCATTAAAGATTTAGAAAATATATTTGGAAATGAGAATGTAATTATTTTCGATGATGTATTTCATAATGGAATCAAAGTTTCATCAACTAAGATAAAAGAATATCTTGTTAATGGTTTAATTGATCAAGCTAATGAACTATTAGGATATAAATATAATTTTGATGCAGATGTTATAGAGGGTCAAAAACTTGGATCTAAAATAGGATTTCCAACTGCAAATTTAAATATTCAACCTTCAGAAATCATTCTTAAAAATGGAGTCTATTTTGTTACAGTAAATATTAACAATAACCAATTTAAAGGTGCAATGAATATCGGATTTAAACCAACAATAGATAGTAATTCAATAAAAACCATTGAAGTTCATATTATAGACTTCGATTCAAACATTTATAATCAACATTTAAGTGTTGAAATCATAAAGTATCTCAGGGAAGAACAAAAGTTTGATAATGTTAATGATTTAACCAAACAAATAAACCTTGATATAAAACAAATTAAGAAATATTAAATTTTCTCACATTAGAAATTGTCGATACTATTATTGTTTCGAATGAAAACAAAGAAAGAAATAATTAACGAGTTCGGTAAATCTGATAACGATACTGGTTCTGCGGAAGTTCAAGTAGCTCTATTGTCTAACAGAATTGATCATTTAACCGAACATTTGAAAAACCATACAAAAGATCACCATACAAGACGTGGTCTTTTAATGCTTGTTGGTAAAAGAAGAAGACTTCTTCAGTATTTACAAAATGAGGATGTTCAAAGATATCGTAACATTATTGAAAAGCTTGGTTTAAGAAGATAAATATTTGATCTCGGGTTGTTAATTGAGAACTTTTATTGAAAGTTGACAATTAATAACCTTGGTCAAGAAAGAGGTTATATGTCTATAAACAATGTGAGTGTCAATGTTGGCACAAAAGAAATTACTTTTGAAACAGGAAAGCTTGCTCTTCAAGCACCAGGTTCTGTAGTAGTAAAGAGTGGTAATACTACAGTTTTAGTTACAGCGGTTGCAAATAAAGAAGTAAGAGATGGAATTGATTTCTTTCCCTTAACTGTCGATGTTGAAGAAAGAATGTATGCTGCTGGTAAAATTCCAGGTGGTTTTTTTAGAAGAGAAGGTAGACAAACTGAAAAAGCAATTCTATCTAGTAGATTAATAGACAGACCTTTACGCCCATCATTTGATGATGGTTTTAGGTGTGAAACTCAGATTATTGCAACCGTACTAAGCGTAGATACCGAAATAGATTATGATATCTTAGCTTTAAATGCAGCATCAACAGCATTGCAACTTGGTGGTATACCTTTACAACAACCAGTTGCAGGAGTACGCATGTCCTTAATAGAAGGTAATTGGGTAGCTCAAGCATCAGCAAGTGAACTAGAGAACTCTACTTTTGATATGGTCGTTGCTGGTAATTTAAATAAAAACAATGAAATAGATATTGTAATGGTTGAAGCTGGAGCAACAGATAATACTTTCATGTTCATTGATCAAGGTAGTTTAGCTCCAACAGAAGATGTTGTTGCAAATGGCATAGAAATGGCATAGATGAAAGTAAACAATATATTGCTGCAATTATTAATGCTCAAAAAGAGTTAGTTGCAAAATGTGATGTAACAATTATTGAATGGCCAACAATTGAAGATTATTCAACAGAAGTAAAAGAAAAAATAGAAAACTTTTTAAAAGATAAATTAGAAAATGTTTTTGATAATACTGATAAAGCATCAAGAGCTGATGCTGAAAATGCTTTAAAAGAGGAAGTATTAGCTGAGTTTTTGAATGAAGAAGTTGATAATTCAAAAGAATTAAAAAATGCATTCAAGTCTGTTGTAAAAGAATTTGTTAGGAATAAAGTTTTATCTGGAGGTAAGAGACTTGATGGTAGAAATCCAGATGAAATTAGAAATATTTCTGCTGAGATTGATTTACTTCCAACCGTTCACGGATCAGCATTATTTTTAAGAGGTGAAACTCAAGTATTGAATGTAACTACCTTAGGTATGTCAAGGTTAGAACAAATGTTAGACACTATTGATACTGTTACATCAAAAAGATATATGCATCACTATAACTTCCCTCCATATTCAACTGGAGAAGCATATCCAATGAGAGGGCCAAAACGTAGAGAAATTGGTCACGGTGCATTAGCTGAAAAAGCTCTTGTTCCTGTTATACCTTCTAAAAAAGACTTTCCTTATACAATCAGGCTTGTCAGTGATGTTATGTCTTCAAATGGCTCAACATCACAAGCTTCTGTTTGTTCTTCAAGTCTTTCTCTTATGGCAGCAGGTGTTCCAATCAGAGAACATGTAGCTGGTATAGCTATGGGATTAATGTCTAATGGGTCCAATTTTGTTACTTTAACAGATATTTTAGGTGCTGAAGATGCTTTAGGAGATATGGATTTTAAAGTAGCTGGAACAAGAAATGTTATTACAGCACTTCAATTAGACATGAAAATTGAAGGATTACCTTCAGATGTTCTTCGTTCTGCATTACAGCAGGCTAAAGTTGCTAGAGAGCACATACTAGATATTATGGAGGATACTATTTCTGAACCTAGAGAAACTCTTTCTGGTAATGCACCAAGATTAGTTTCAATTGAGCTTCCTAAAGATAAAATTGGCGAAGTTATTGGTCCAAAAGGTAAAAATATTAAAAAAATTGAAGAAGAAACTGGTTGCTCTGTAGAAATAGACGATGATGGATTATTAACTCTTGGTTCAACAGAAGAGGATGCATTAGCAAAAGCAAAAGATATGGTAATGATGATTATTGATCCACCTGAGGCTGAAGTAGGCAAAGAGTACAATGGTGAAATTGTTAATGTTGCTAGTTATGGAGCTTTTATTAATATACTACCTGGTAGAGATGGTCTCTTGCATGTTTCAAAATTCCATTCAACTAAAAGAGTAAATAACCCAGAATCAGTTGTAAAAGCTGGAGATAAGTTAACCGTTAAAGTAGATTCAATTGAAAATGGAAAAATTAGTCTATCTTTACTAGAAGATTTAGATATTTCTGACGAACAAGCTGCTCCAAAGGGAAATAGCAACGCTAGAAATAAAAACTTTAAAAACGATAGAAGAGATAACAAACCTAAAAATCAAAACCGAAAGAGAGTATCTTTTGAGGATGATTTTGAAAAAGGTCTTTAAACTATTTTCTATTTAGTGTTAGCTTTGTAGGGTTTGTTGGCTCTGTCGTAACGTATGCATCTGGATTTATTTCAGATATTATTTTTAGAACTTCTTTAAGTTTTTTTCGTGGTGTAACACACCATGTAATCGTTACCTCACCTTCCATTCCTTCACCGTTAATTTCAGTTACACCGAATCCTTTATCACGTAACATTTTGGCCATTTCAGGTTTACTTTTATTTTTAGGGGTAAAAATTCGAACTACTACATCACCAATCGCAATAGTTGACTCCACATAAGAGCCAACAATAGTCCCAGAAGCAAATCCAAGTGCGTATCCAGTAATTATTATTGGATCATTCAAATCTTGAATAACTTGAGAAATAGCTAGAACCCAAATAGCTGATTCAATGAATCCAAGAAATGCTCCAAAAAACGGTTTACCTTTTACAACAAATAGATGTCTTAAAGTACCTAAAGTTTGATCAATGAGTCTTAATAAAAAGATTGAAATTGCTGCAATAAAAACATTCATTTATATATCCTAATTAAAATTAGTGTAGTGATGATTTAATTTCTTCATATGTAGATTTCATTTTATTATAAGTTTCTTGAACTAAATCCTCTAAATCTTCTTTTTTGTACTCAGAGATGTTTATGGGATCCAAAGTTTTAATGATAGCTTTACCGCTTTTCATAAACTTACTTCCTCTCGGCCAAATTTCTCCAGTTCCAGCAATTACCACTGGAAGTATTGGGATTTGATTATCAAATGCTATATGAAAAGCACCACTTTTAAAAGGTAAAAAGTTGTCACTAATAGCTCTGGTACCTTGAGGATAAACCATTAGTGACCATCCATTATTAAACAATTTTTTGGCTTGCTCATTAATGCTTTGTCTATCATTTTTATTTGTCCTATCGACTTTGATAAAATTAAATGACTTTGCAGCTGTTCTAAAAAATGGAAGTTTATAGACTTCTTTTTTGGCCATAAAAACCCATTTAATTTTTAAGAATTTAAATTGCATCATCGGATCTAAATTTGATAAATGGTTTGAAATGACAACATATGGCTGGTTTTTCTTATATTCAAATGTCTTTATAAGAGTAACTCTTGATTTTGCTGCCCACATCCACGGAGTTGTCCAACTTTGAGCGATGTGGTATTTCAAACTAGTATATTTATCAAATAATCCAACAAACCATATAGAGTATGCAACTGGAATGGTGTAGACAGCCATGATAAATAAGTTAAACCAAGTTCTAAGTTTGTTCTTTAGCATGTTGATAGTGTACATTAAAATAACTTTATAACGTATGGATATGTTTAAAAAAAATGAAATCAGAAAGTTTATAAATTCAAAACAATTTAAAAAACAAAGTTTTGAAATAAAAATAATACAAAGAATACTTGAAATAACAAAAAATAAAGTAGTCTGTGCTTATATTTCTTTTGGTAAAGAACCTGATATTTTAAATTACATTAACAATGCATCTATATTGTGCACAACTTTTATTGACAAGAAAGATAAAATTAAAATTTCTATTCTAGAAGATCCGTTAGTAAAAAATAAATTTGGAGTTTTACAACCTAAAAAGTTAAATGAAATTAATGAAGTTGATATTTTTTTAATACCTGGCTTAGCATTTGATTTAAATGGAACAAGGTTAGGGAGAGGTGGAGGTGTGTATGATAAGTTATTAGCAAATTATACAAATTCATATTTTATTGGAGTTACTTATGAAGAATATATTTTTGACAATCTTCCAATTGAAAATCATGATATAAAAATGGATGCTTTAATTACACCTTCTCGTTTTATTGAATTTTAACTCTACTAATCTAATGTAATGGACTTAAGTATAAATGTTGGCTATTTTGGTCCACATATATCTGATCAAAAAAATCTTATAGAACAATTAGATCAGCTTGGTATTTCTTGTATTTGGACTGCTGAAGCTTATGGATATGATGCTGTAACACCTCTTGCTTACTTTGCGGCAATATCAAAAAAAATAGAATTAGGTTCTGGGATAATGCAAATTCCGTCACGAACTCCTGCTATGGCAGCAATGACAGCTGTAACTTTAGACAAAATTTCAAATGGTCGTTTTAGGCTTGGATTAGGTGTTTCTGGACCCCAAGTGGTTGAAGGTTGGCACGGTGTACCTTATGGTAAGCCTCTTAAAAAGACTAGAGAATATATTGAAATAATTAAAAAAATATTAAACAGGGAAGGTCCAGTAGAGTTTGCAGGAGAATATTATAACTTACCTAACAAAGATGTTGAATCAACTGGTTTTGGAAAACCGTTAAAGTTAATTGAACCACCTTTACGTAAAAATATTCCAATTTACTTAGCAGCAATTGGCCCTAAAAATATAGAATTAGCAGCTGAACTTGCAGATGGTTGGTTACCATTTATGTACTCACCTTATAGTGGAGATAAAATATTTAGAAGTTATCTAGACAAAGGATTTCAAAAATCCAATATTCATAACAAAAGTGAGAATTTTAATATTGTTGCAACAGTTTTTGCAAAAATATGTAAAGACGAAGAAAAATATGAGTACTTAAACCCAGCACGAAGTATGTATACCCTTTATGTTGGCGGTATGGGAGCAAAGAAAAAAAACTTTTATTTTAATTTAATGTGTGATTATGGATATGAAGAAGAAGCACACGAAATACAAAATCTTTATCTTTCTGGAAAAAAATTACAAGCAGAAGCTATATTTCCTACACAACTACTTGATGAGTTGACAATGGTTGGGTCTAAAAACTCAATATTAGAAAAACTATCTGTATGGAAAACTTCAAACGTAAGTGAATTATCACTAACTTTTCCTATTGATATTGAGACGATAGCATTTATAAAGGAAAATATATAATGTCAGATTTAACACCAGAATTATTAAATACAACAACTTGGAAGATTCCTAACCCACTTGCAATTGTGGGTTCACACTTTGATCAAGAATTCAACGGAATGACAGCAAGTTGGATATCACAATTTAGTATGGATCCAGTCATAGTTGGCGTTGGTGTTGATAATAGTAGTGTGACACATAAACTTATTTCTCAGAGTGGATATTTTTCACTCAACTTTTTTTCAAATGAAAATACTAAAGTTTTTGTTAAGTTTTCAAAACCTGCAAAACATACTGAAGGTTATTTAAATGAAGAACCAATTAAATTAACTTCAAATAATGTACCAATATTTAATAATTCTGTACTTTGGTTTGAACTCAAGGTAACTGGATCGGATAATTTAGGGACACATACGTTATTTTTAGGAGAAGTAATTGATTGTTATTTAGAAGATGGTGAATTCAAAGTTGCAGAAATGTCAGATACTCGTATGAAATATGGTGGCGTACCTAGAGGTGGTCATACCAAAAATTAATGAAATGTATAAAGTGTAAACATACTTGGAAACGAATAAAACTTAGAGAATATATTTCATTTGCTTCTAAATGTCCAAAATGTAATTCAAGAATACTTCTTAGATACTGATGAAAAAGTATATATTTTTAGCAATCTCTAATATATTTATTTTTTTGATACTTCCTATTACACGATTAATTAGTAAAAAACTCTATGAAAAATATGTTTTACCTAAAATTCTAAGTTTTACTTGTAATACAAAACCTATAAATTATCAAAGAAAAAAAATTATTCCGAGTGCTACTGGGTTAGTAGTCGAATTAGGTGTTGGAGCTGGCGCAAATTTTAAATACTATAATCCTGAAAAAATTTTAAAAGTTACTGCAATTGATCCATCAGCAGAACTAAACATACTAGCCAGAGAAGAAGCAAAAAAATATAAAATTGAAATTCAAATTATTAATCAATCCGCTGAAAATATTCCTTTTGAGGATAATTCTATAGATACTGTTGTTAGTACTTATACTTTATGTTCAATTCCAAATCCTGATCAAACTATGAGAGAAGTTTATAGAGTTTTAAAGCCAAATGGTGTTTTTCTTTTCAGCGAACACGGTCGTTCTCCAGATCGCTTTACTGTTTTTATTCAAGACCTGGTTGAGTTCTTTTATCCATTTATTAGTGGAGGTTGCCACTGTAATAGGGGTATTAAAAAAATTATTTCAAATTCCAATTTAGAGTTTCAATCTTTAAATACTGCTTATTTACCAGGAACTCAAAAATTTCTAGGTTTCAATTATTGGGGTACTGCAATTAAGCTTTAATTAAACTTGATGTATTACGTTGGTTACAACACCCCAGATATAGGCTTCACTTTCTTTTTCTAGAACAATTTTTTGGTATCTTTCATTTTCAGGTATAAGTTCAACTTTGTTTCCCACCTTCTTGTATCTCTTAACAGTTAATTCACTATCAACTACTGCTATTACGACTTTTCCATTTTCTGCTTTGAGACTCCTGTCGACTACAAGAATATCATTAGGAAATATTCCAGCATTTATCATCGACTCACCTGATGCACGAACTAAAAATGTTGAAGCAGGATGTTTAACCAGGTATTGATTTAAGTCAATTTTGTCCTCGAGGTAATCGTCTGCAGGGGAGGGAAAACCAGCTGCAACTTTATCACCATATAGTGGTATTTCGTAAAGACCCTTACTTACTACTTCAGAAATATATTTAACTTTACTTACTGGAATACGAAGTGCTTTAGTTTTTTCACCATACTTGCCTTGACCTTTTGGCCTCCCAGCACCTTTTCTTGCTCCACCTCTTGGCATAAAAATGTCTTTCTTTTTTCTTAGAATAGTGTACAGTATTCAAAGGAGTAGGTGTGTGAATAATAAAATTTTTGCTTTAGTTGACTGTAATAATTTTTATGCTTCATGCGAGAGAGTCTTTAACCCAAAACTTGAAGGACAGCCTATTGTTGTTTTGTCCAACAATGACGGATGTGTTGTAGCAAGATCTAATGAAGCTAAGGCGTTAGGCATTCCAATGGGAGCCCCATATTTTAAATATGAGACAGTCATTAAAAGAAACAAAGTACATGTTTTTTCTTCAAACTATACATTCTATGGTGATATGTCAGCCAGGGTTATGACTTCACTAAAGTCACTAGTTAAAGATATTGAAATTTATTCAATAGATGAAGCATTTCTGGATGTAAGCGAATTTTATTATTGCGACTTAGAAGAAACAGCAAAAGAGATAAGAAGACTTGTAAAGCAATGGACAGGTATTCCGGTATCTATTGGTATAGGGCCAACAAAAACTTTAGCAAAAGTCGCAAATAGGCAAGCAAAAAAATATGAAGAGTCAAATGTTTTCGATATCAGAGATGAGTCAGTTAGGAATGGAATATTAAAGGAGCTAGCTTTGGAGGAAATTTGGGGAATCTCAACTAGATGGGGTAGGAGATTGAGAGAAATAGGAATAAGAACAGCACTTGATTTAGCTCAAGCAAACCCAAGATATGTAAGAAAGAATATAAGTATCGTAGGAGAAAGAATTCACCATGAACTAAATGGAGTTTCATGCATAGGCATAGAAGAAGTGAAGAATAAAAAAAATATTATATCGTCAAAATCTTTTGGAAGAAAAGTGATGATTTTACAAGAACTAGAGGAAGCAGTCTCAAACTATACAGCTAGAGCATGTGAAAAACTGCGGTCGCAACAATCAAGAGCACAAGGTATATATGTTTTTTTAAGAACCAGTCCGTTTATAGATCAAGAGAAACGATACAGCAAAGGCATGAGTACTTTTTTTACCATTCCAACAAGTAATACATCAAAGATTATTAAAGAAGCGAAAAGGTTAACACAAAAGTTATTTATCTATGGATACGAGTATCAAAAAATTGGGGTCATGTTACTCGAAATTACAGATGCAAAGAATGAGCAGTATAGTTTTTACGATCAAGAGAACTATAGCAAGTCAGACACAGTAATGACTGTTTTAGATGGTGTTAATCATAAGTATGGATCAAGCACTCTTATGTTAGGTGCTCAAGGAATAAAAAAAGATTGGAAAATGAAATCAGAAAAAAAATCTGGAGCCTATACAACAAATATATTACAAATACCTTTCGTCAAATAGTAAATGAAGAGCTCATCTGTTTAAATTAAGATTATGACTTTAGAGAATCCTTATAAAAATTCATTAGATGGATTAGAAATCTTAAACCCAGTAAAAAGTTTTTTTGATTATTGCAAAGAGAGGGAAAATGTAAGAATCAAAAGAGAATCTGGAGAATCGTTTCCATGGAGTGAAGATCCAATACTTCAAAAAGGTAGATTTTTAAATGTTTTCAGAGAGGATGACAAAGTAAGTAGATCGATTATAAATATCGCAGATCAAATAAAAGATGATTTACCGTTACTTGTTCAATTTTTGTTTTTTTCACGTTGGTGTAATAAAAATGAAGTAATTAAAAATTTTAAATTGGATGAATTAAATACTCCTACAATTTTAAAAAATAATCTTAATCTAATTGGCAATTGGGCAAACTTAACTGCATATCCAGTAGAAGATATCGTTTGGAAAAATGTTACCTATAAAAGGATTGATGCAGCTACTGAATTATTTCATAGTATCAGAGACGATCTCTTGAAACTAATTATTGCATCTGATAATAATGTTATTTATGCAACCGAGCTTATAAATGAAAAATTTCAAATGAAAAATAACTTTCCAATATTTATGGCTCTTATTGATATTGCTTGGTTCAGACCAGATCTCATACCATTAACTTCAGAAGTTCCTACTGGAATTGGTGCATCACCATATCTTGATCGTTTACAAGATTACTTAGGTTTAGATAACCATCAGCAAGTTGCAACCCAAATGATTGCACTTCAAAAAGAAAATTGGCCAGATGCAAAGAGAGAGTTTTATCCAATTGATATTGAGTATCAATCTTGTGAATGTAGAAAATATTTTAGTTACGTAAATGGAACAAAAAAATTTGAAGGAAAAAACCTATTTACTATCTAAATTCTTCCAGATATTTTTTGTTAACAAATACCAACTTAAGCCGAAAACAAATCCAAAAATTGGAAAAACTTTAAACATTGCTATTGGTCCATAAACTGATGCTAGGTATCCAATGAGTAATGTAGAAATTGTATTCATCAAAAATACTAATGAATAATCAATTCCAGCAATTCTACCTCTTAGCTTATCTGGAGTTAAAATTTGCAAACCGTATGTTGAGAATGCCCATTGAGCACCACCTCCACTATGAGCTATAACCAACAGTATTACTGTAAAATATAATGTAACCGACCAAGGTATTAAAAAATAAAAGAATCCCCAACACATAATGCTGGGTCCTATAGTTAAAAGAAGTTTTCCATCAGTTTTTCCAAAAAAGAATCTAATTAAAATTGGACCTATTAGAGCTCCAATTCCTCTAGCTCCAAACATTAAACCAGTTCCATAATCACCGGTTTTGTAAATGTCGTAAGATAGTATTGTAAATAATGCAAGCATCCCACTTGCTGAAATACTAAAAGTAGATTTAGTTAAAACTAAGGCAAATATTTCTTTCTTACTTTTTACAAAATTAATTCCATCAATAAATTTTATTGTCTTTTCTTTTTCAGTAGATTCAACTTTTTCACTGAGATCCTTTTTGATTAGAAAAACTAATAATGCTGAAAAAATAAAAGTAAAGATATCAATAGTAAAGAGCGTTTCTCGTGAAAATACTGTTGTTAAATATCCACCAATGCCAGCACCAATACCTGCCATTATTCCCCAGCTAGAAAAAAATAAAACATTTGCTTCTGCTAAGTTTTCTCTCGAAACAACATTTGCTAATGCAGCATCAGATGTTGGCATATATGCTGAGTTAACAACTGATAGTAGAGAAAATGAAAACAGTATAAATGCAACATTTTCTGTACGCACAGCGAATAGAATTAAAATTACGACTAATCCACTAATAAACTCTGATAAAGCAATAATTTTTCTTCTATTAAATTTGTCAGCTAAATACCCACCAAAACTACCTAATAAAAATAAAGGTGCGCTTTGAACAACTAACACCAGTGAAGTAATTAAGGGATTTTCAGTAAGTTCATAGATTATCCCAAGCAAAGGCACTGTTAATAACCA
>Ga0208547_1000015_pt1 | contig 73193 bp, 70 predicted proteins | sample DEB08_DNA_5_FD_185501 | JGI IMG/M metagenome (GOLD analysis project Ga0208547, IMG submission 185501) | Aqueous microbial communities from the Delaware River and Bay under freshwater to marine salinity gradient to study organic matter... | ecosystem: Environmental > Aquatic > Marine > Coastal ...
GCGAAACGCGGAGGGGAGGGCTACCGCACAATCGCCCAGCAGTGCCCGTGTCACGATGTGGGCGCCTCTTGCGAAGCCGGTGTTGAGTCGATGTAGCGTATCTTTGCCATTGAGTTGATCACACCAAGGGCCCGTCGCGTTGATAACCAGTCGCGAGCGGATAGTGCCTGTCTTTGACGTGATCCTGTCCGTCACGACCACCCCAGCAACCGTCTTTGCATCGTAAAAATAGCGATCTGCAGACACATAATTCATCGCCGTAGCGCCATGCTGCGCGGCGCTTTTGATCACGCTAAAGGTCATTCGTTCTGAACTTTTAAGTTGCGCTTCGTACAACACCCGTCCTCCGGTAAGGCCGCTCGCGTTGACCCTGCCCTGGCCAAGAATCTCTTCGCGACTCATCGCTCGGTCTGGAGGTATTCGGTTGGCGGGGTCCGTGATGACGCGTTGGGTGTGCCGGGTGAGCAGACGGTAGGCCAGCATCCCGGCATACAGAAACGCGCCGCCCCGTCGGAATCCGGAGTAGGTGGGCACGATGAACGGGACTTGGGTAACCATGTGGGGCGCGCTTTCGATCAGGAAGCTGCGCTCTTGAGAAGACTCTTTGACTTTTGGCAGATCCAGTTGCTGCAGGTAACGAATGCCGCCGTGCAGGATGCGCGATGAACGCATCGAGGTCGCGCCTCCAAAGTCGTCTTTTTCGATCAGCAGTGTGGATAATCCACGCAGGGTGCAATCCAGCGTGATCCAGGCTCCGGTGATCCCGCCTCCGATCACGATAACATCGAATGCCCGGTTGGGGAGTTGCCGGTCCACTTCCTTCATGTCTGCTGAGTGAGAGTTAAGCTCGATTGGATATGAAACCGACAGACCCTAGTGCCGGCAGGCGTCAATAAAACCAGCGGCAAGTTGCGCTCGCTTTGAGAAGTAGGGGCGCCGCGCGGTATTGCTCGAATCTTTTGTGGCTGAATTATAGTTCTGACGATAAATACCGGCCCGTTCCGCTCCGGCAGGCACATTACGGGCATCAATTTATCTGCATATGGCCAAGGCCGTACTCGTGGGATCACTCGTAACGGCAGCTCGATCGCTGCTGTTAGAATCTGGCGCAGAAAACGCCTCGGAGGTCTAATGAAAAAATTAATTCTGAAGAACTTGCTCCGTGTAGGAGCGCTGGTTGCGCTGACGGTCCCGCTTTCCGGATGTTCGGAGTTCTGGTGCTGGCCCTTTGACTGCTCATCGAGCGATTCGTCCGCGGGTGTAGAGGGCAGCGCTAATCCCACCCCCGCCCAGAATACCCCGGTCGCCAACGACACCGCACCAACGACCCCTGGCGGCCCTCAGGAATTTAACCTGAATAAAGCCGTCTACCTCCACACCAACGTCTCCGGCTGGCCGGAGACCCATAAACTGACGGTGGAGATCGGTGGCGGCGTTATCTGTCTGAACGGGGGATTCACCACCGACTGGCCCCCGGCCGAGATTGATCACACCTCCGGTCAGTACACCATTCAGGTCAACGCCAACCCGTGGGTGTTCGTGAACCGGGGCGGCACCTGGTACGGCGGCACCTGGGAATGGTTTGCCGTGGGCAATACCTGTAAGCCGGCCCGTAACGTGGAAGGCGGTCATATCAAACAACCCCCGCTCGCCGACTGGACCCCGGTCTCCGGTGAGACGGTCTATATGATGGTGGCATCCATTTCCCGCGGATCGAACCTCAACAACTATCAGGCCCGAACGGATGCGGTAAAGGTTGTGTGGCCTTGATTGTGGGGGGTGCACAAGAGAGCCATTTATAACCCGCTCAAGAATTATTTTCGTGACGGGCTATCCATGGGCAGCGGACACGCGTTGCCTGGTCTGTTAGGAGGGTGATTTGAATAGCGTGTTTGTGGGCTGCGGATATGTGGGCCGGCAGGTGGCGGCACGGGAGCTGATCGACGGCGGTACAGCGGAGGCTGTCGTGCGAACCGATGAGAGTGCGAGTCGGCTTGGCGCCATGGGTATTCAAGCGACCGCGCGCGACTTGGAAGCCGGGATTCCGTCAGATCTGAGGTTGGGCGACAAGGCGCTCTACTGGTTTGCGCCTCCTCAGCCTGATGGCGTGCAGGATCGTCGGATAAGACGGTTTTTCGCGTCCATCAGAAATCAGCACGGCCTTCCCACACGGGTCGTTCTGATCAGCACAACCGGGGTGTACGGCGACTGCGGCGGGGACTGGGTGACTGAAGAACGCGAGCGCCGACCACAGACCGGTCGGGCACACCGCCGAGTGGACGCAGAAGACTTTATGCGGGACTGGTGCGCGACCCACCACATCATTCTTACCGTGTTGCGCGTGCCGGGAATCTATGGCGCCGGCAAACTGCCGCTGGAGCGTATTCAGCAAAAGCGACCGGTGCTGGCTCCCGACCTTTGCCCGTGGAGCAACCGCGTGCATGTGGAGGATCTGATCTCCGCCTGCCTGATGGCCGCCCGAAATCCCGCACCGGCGAGCGTGTACAACGTCAGCGATGGCCATCCGTCAACCATGACGGACTTTTTTTTCAAGGTGGCCGATGCGGCGGGACTGGAAAGACCACCTACGCTGGATCTGGATCAGGCCCGCGAAACCCTAAGCGCGGAAATGCGCTCATATCTGGATGAATCCAAGCGAATCGACAATACCCTGATGCGCGAGCACCTGGGTGTTCAGGTTCAGTTTCCGGATCTAGACGCCGGACTCAGCCAGATCTTTGCGCATCCCAGCTAACGCATCATCTAGGGTCGACGCCAGAAGAGTCGAAACAGCAAAGGCGCCGAGAGTACGATTAAAAAAATGCGCCAGATGTGCATTGCTCCGACGAAGGCGGTATCGGCATGGATACTGATCGCGATTAGACTCATCTCTACCAGTCCGCCCGGCACGAGTGCCAGCAGAAGCGACATGGGGTCTACGTGAACCAGCGGACTGACCCATCGGGACAGCAGCACAGCGCCGATCAGCATCAGCGCGGTAGAGCCGATGGAGGCTGAAACGGTTCTCATCAGATGACCCCGGCGCAGATTGGCAAACTGGGCGCCGATCGACGTACCAATGACGACTTGCGCCATGATCGTGATCAGGGCCGGGATCGGAACGGTGATCCACTCAAGCGAGTAGACGGCCGCAGACGCCAGCATGGGACCGAGTACTTCCGCGAAAGGCAGGCGGATGGACCGCGCGCCGAAAAATCCCAAAATGGCACAGCTGAGCCACATTACCCAGTCATGTAAGGCGGGGTTAATGATGTCGATCGCAATGCCTCGACTTCGCCCGGTGAGATCCATGTCCAGAACGAAGGTGAGATAGGCCGGGACCGCGATCACCACACAGAAGATACGGATCATGTGCGCAATGGGGATTAACTGGTTGTCTCCGCCAGCGTCTTCTCCGGCAATCGTCATCGCGCCTAAACCGCCCGGCGTGCTTGAGAAGTAGGCTGTCGGGAGATTCATATCCCCGACCCTTCGAAAAAAGCCCAACGAACTGATGGTCATGGCCACGACGTATAAACTGACGATCACCGCGAGGGCGCTCCACGTTCCGAGATGGGAAAGCGTCTCCCCATCAAAAAAACTGCCGAGCAGCAGACCCATCACGATAAGCATTACTCGTCGCAGCGTCATCGATCGCTTGAAGGGCGCGCCACTAGCTGCCCCGATCGCCACGACAATCATGGATCCGAGCATCCACGGCAAAGGAATGTGCAGGGAATAAAAAATAGCGCCGCCGATCGCTCCCGCCGCAAGCGCCATGAAGACCTCCAACGAGAACCCTCGATTGACCGGGCTGGGGATCAAAAGATCAAAGCCGATCGAGTAAAGGATCCATCAGACGCCGCCACCAGAATGGAAAAAGGGAGGGCCAAAACATGGCGTAATAGCCGCCCGGTAAGGTGGGCGCATGGGCGTAAGGCCGAAGCGCCCAGAAGGGGAGCCCGGCATTAATATGGTGGGCCGGGTGTCGGGTCAGCTCCAGAAGCGTCCAACGGGACCAGCGCGATTCGGATTGCCAGGCATGCTTTTCGTTCACCCGCTCCGAGTGCTGACGCCGCAGCCCATAGTGTCGAATGTAATTGACGTACTCAAGCAAAAAAATGCTGATCAGGGCCTGCGCCACCAGCGCCACGGCGGCGCTGGCTGAGAATATCCAGCCTACGGCAACGATGAGTATGAGTTGGGCGAAAAGCCCCCACACGATAGTGTTCAGTCCTCGACGGGAGGCTCTTTGGTTGCCAAGACGCCAGGCGCTTTTGAATTGATTGGGAATCGTGAATCGGAGCTGTTGCCAGAGATTTCGGTGCCGCGGCGCGCTGGCCGGGTCGTCCTCGGTGGCCACGGTGGGATGGTGATGCCGATTGTGTTCCAGCGTGAAGTGGCTGTAGAGCGTCAGCAGCAGATTCCAACGGGCGAGCCAGGGATCGAGCCAGTGGGCCCGACTGTGCCCCAATTCGTGCGCCACGATGATCCCACTGATGCCACTCGATACCCCGGTGCTTAATACCGCTGCTGCCGTTGACCATGAGATGCCCTGTCCGGTCGCATACCAGCAGAGGCTGAAGATCACGGCGGTATGCACCGCTACATGGAGATAGAGAAGGCGTTGAGGATAGGACAAGCGACCGAGAGGCTCGTCTCGTGGGGTCACGCCGAGAGCGATATCAAGTAACGGATAAATCATCAACACCAGTACGGCCCCAAGAAGCGGCTCGTCGACGAGGAAGCCGGCAATGGTGCAGGCCGGGGCAATCAGGCTAAAGAGATGGCACAGCGATCCGCTGCCTGTGCGAGGGATACTTTCGGTCACGACCGAGACCTTAACGATCGTAAGATTCTTTTCGCGCCGCCTCGGACAAAGGCACCAGAAACTTAAGCGGATCCTGAAGAACCGCCTCGCGAGCGGCCGATAGCGACGTGCATCCGGCATAACTGACCGCCGAGCGTAAATGCCCACGTATCCGGTGCAGGATACTCACGACGCTGCCTCTGTAGGGCACCTGAATTTCCTGGCCTTCGGGCGGTGTCGCCAGCGCTTCCTCCAGCGCATCTGCATCGTTGCTTTCGTAGAGTGATTCCATAACGGCTTCCGGTGAGGTCATGCCGCGATAGATTTTCTTTTTCGTGTGGGTAGCCGGATCTTCGATGACGCGACCGGGGGCCTCGTCTGTCCCGGAGAGGGCGCTTCCAAGCATCACGGTATCAGCGCCACAGGCAAGGGCGAGAAAAATATCCTTATCAAAACGCACCCCGCCGTCCGCCATGATCGATATTTCGCCACCGACCTCGCACCACGCCTCACGAATCGCTTGCAGTTGGGGAACGCCCGCGGCGGTCTCCAGTCGGGTTCGGCACCCGCGTCCCGGGCCGACACCCACTTTGACCGCGTCGGCGCCGATGTCGCGCATGAATCGGGCACCGGCCCCGGTAGCCACGTTGCCGCATACCAGCGGGGTATCTGGAAACTCGGCCCGTAACCGTTCGATTCCTTTTTGCATCACCTCGGAGTGACCGTGGGCGATATCCACGAAGAGGCAGTCTGCTCCGGCTGCCAGTAGCGCGCTGGCCCGCTCCATAAAGTCACCGGCACAGCCAACCGCCGCCCCGGCGAGCAACCGGCCCTTACGATCCTTGCTGGCGAAGGGGCGTTCCCGAAGGAAGCGAACATCTTTGCGAGTGATCAGACCGCGGATTTGGCGTTCGTCGTCCACCAAGGGGAGTCGTTCGATACGTCCCTCAAACATGATGCGTTCGGCTTCCTCGGTGGCGACATCGGGTTTGCCGGTCTTCAGTCTAGAAAACGGCGTCATGAAGCGCTCGATTTTTTCGACATCGAGCGACCGGTCCCAGGGAATATCTCGTCGGGTCAGGACCCCAGCCAGAATTCCGCTCCCTGCAGCGGTCTCGATCAAAATCCCGTTAATCTTGTGGCGACGGGCAAACACGCGGGCCTCGCCAATCGTTGAGTCCAGCGGCAGGGTCCGCGGTTGCTCAATCACAGCGCTGTGACTGCGCTTGACCGTGCCCACGGTATCGCATTGTCTTTCGATGCTTTGTCCGCGATGAATCACGCCAAGACCGCCTTCCAGGGCCATCGTCTCTGCCATATCACCACCGGTCACGCTGTCCATGTTTGAAGAGACGATGGGCAGCTCGAGGGACAATCGGTCGGTCAGCCGGGAGCGCAGCGGAATGCCGGCGCGGGTCGCGCTAATCCCCTTCTGGGGGCGGAAAAGAAAGTCGTCGAACGTTTTTCCGATCCACTGAGGATCAAGAGGCTGAGAAGGCATAGCTCGGCTCGGTGCAGGCGCGACTCGGGAGCGTCGCGATCGGTCTAGGGGGAGCCGCAAATCATAAAACTGCGGCTCCCAAGTCTCAAGCGATGCGGGTTTAGGCGGCGGCGGGGTGCCAACCGGCGTCAGCCCACAGCTGACCGCTGACCGCCGAGTTGCGGATCATGAAGCAGATGGCGTCAGCGATTTCATCGGGTCGGATCAGTCGCCCGAGCTGGGTGTCGGGCAGGATATTCTGTTCTACGTATCCGTCCGGCATCCCTTGGAGCAGAGGGGTATCCACAAAACCGGGGTGAATCACGCCAGTACGAACGCCATGAAACATCGCCTCTTTCATGAGTGTTGAGGCGGCGCCTTCAAGACCTGCCTTAGTGCTCGCGTAGGACACTTGCCCGCGGTTTCCCTGAGAGGAGACGGAACCAATAAAGATGACCGTTCCTTGCACGTTCTCCTCGGCGCGCCACTTCTTAAGGCTCTGACGATTTCGTTCCACTGCAATCCGCGCAATCATCTCCATCGCCCAGTAGACCGGATGGATGAGGTTTACTTCCAGAACCTGTCGAAAGACTTCGGCTGGATAAATATTGGCTGCGCCGCTGTCACGCTCTATCTTGACCGCGAGCCGGTCGCGAAATATGCCTGCTGCAGGCACGGTAATTTGAACAATGCCGTAGCGATCAGTAGCCTGATCAAAAACCTGCGCACGGAAAATCTCGTCGGTCACGTCTCCGGCACAGGGGATTGACACGTCCTTGCCGGCGGCCTCGTTTATTTCAGCGGAGAGTGTCTCAAGTGCTTCGGCGTTCAAATCAACGAGGGCGATTCCCTTGACGCCCTGATTGACCAGCTCCTGCGCCGTGGCGCGGCCAATACCACTTGCCGCGCCCGTGACGATGGCGACTTTTTCTTTTATTCGCATGTAGCCTCCCGGCTGAGTGTGGCCACAGAACGCCCTGGGGCGGATGACCAGATAAAACCTGGGAGCATGGTGCATCGCACCATTACGAATGTCAACAGTGGAATTAGAAGAGAAAAAAATCTTCTATATTAGGAATTAAATTTAATTGGGTTGCTTTTTTCGTAAAAGAGGCAATTTCGCATTGCACAAAAATGGCCGGTTGATATCAGATGGCGACCCGGATCGCGAGCGCGACGAGAATGGCTCCGAACAGTCGATCCAGCAACGTCGCGCGCGTTTTCAGCCAGCTGAGAAGACTCGATTGAGAAAGCGCCATCGCCACTAACACGTACCAGAGCGCGTCGATGACGCCCGCAGTTAAAGCCATGATGATTTTTTCTGTAATACCAGCCTGCACCCGCACAAACTGACTAAAGAGCGCCAGAAAAAAGAGCGCGATTTTTGGGTTGAGAATCGCAATCAAAAAACCGGTCCGGGCAGCGGATCGGGTCGATGAGGCGGGTTTCGCCGACAGCGCCTCCGTTGCAGAAGACTGACTGCGTATGCTTTTTACGCCGAGGTATAAAAGCAGTATCGCGCCGCCGTAGCGCATGGCATCAAAAAGTGCCGGCTGCTGGGTGATCAAAAGACCGATGCCCGCAGCGGTTAGTCCCGCCCAAATGATGATGCCTACGCCGTGAGCGATGCCGGTTATGACGCCTTGCATGCGCCCCCCGGACAGGGTGTTCTGTACCACCACTGCCAGGCTGGGGCCTGGAGACATCGCGCCGAATATGCAAACCAGCGACATGGAGAGCCAGAGGGTGAGAGGCATGACGGATCTGGTGAGGCGGTAAAAATCCTAGAATATCCGGATTCAAGAAAATCACAAACGTTCAAGACTCAAAGGATGCGCATCAAACTCACGCTTTATTCCCGCAGAGGGTGTCATCTCTGTGAGGACATGCTGAGCCAGCTTAACGAGCTTAGGAGTGAATATGCCTTTTCGCTGGAGGTTCGGGATGTCGATTCGGATCCGATCTGGGTGGAGCAGTTTGGCGAGGCCGTGCCCATCCTGTTGGTGGGCCAGGTTGAAATTTGTCGATATTTTCTTGATCAAAAGGCTCTGCTATCTCACCTGGACATAAATTAATTATTTAAAAACAATAGAATAAGAAAATAAACAATGTTTTTTCTAGTTTTAGGTAGACTCGCGGCTCTGTCAAAAAGAGCACCTCTCAATGAGCCGAGAAGACGAAAAGCCCTTAATGATGATTGGGGCCATCATCCGTTTGCGGAACCTGCTTCTAGCGGGTGGCGCACTCGTCCTGGTGGGATGCTCAGATGCTGAGCACGCAAGCTCTGCTGGCGTGCAACAGGGGCCCTCCGCAAGTTCAGCCCTCGTCGAGTTGCGCGATCTGGAACCGAACGAGGCCGTTGCGCGACTGCGCTCGACAGGCTTTTCTGGACCGGTTGAAGTGCGTTATAACGAGGGATGCTCGCCCGGGAATGGCAAAGGGAAGATATATCGGCAAGAACCTCCCTTGCGCGCCGACGTTGATTTCGAAGCACCCATTCTGTTGTACTCGGGGTGCTTTGATGTGGTGTTCGACCTGTCGGCGGGCGGTGGAATTAATCCGGTTCTCGATTCACCGGCCGAACGCACGGACTCTTCATACCGTTACAACCTGAAAGCGTACAACAGCCTAGAATTTACGGCAGTTCCGGATTCCGGATACGCACTTGATTCGCTGAAGATTAACGGTGAACGCATAGCGATCCCCTCAGATCTTAAATTTAGGATTTCCGAGATCACGGAAGCTCACACTGTTGAGCTTGAGTTTGTAGAGATACCGCCTCAATCACAGCCATCGGCTCCGGTGTCCTATTCGATTAAAGCCAGGGTGCTTTTTGGCTCTTGCACGATCTCACCGCAAGGCAACGTAAGCGTAAAGGAGGGAGCAGATCAAACGTTCTCGATTGCACCCAGCCCTGGGGCGATTACCGCGCTTACGGTCAACGGGGCGCCAGCCGTCTGTAGTCAGGCAGGATGTACGTATACCTTTAAGGACGTGCGGGCTGACCATTCCATCGAGGCAATCTGCAACAACTGATGGGTGCAAAGCCCAACCTATTGATGCGGTCGTTTCTGTAAGGCCGGCGATGGTCTTAGCCGCCTGATTGCCTTTTCCGCGTCCGATAAAAAAAGGAGTATCCGCATCGCCGTTCTTCGACGCTTCAGGCATAACGACTGTGTCTACGAGATCCGCGGTGCCGGATCGACTCGACGTCTTTATCGCGATGGGGTTTTGCATAGCCAGGTCAATCCCCGCCGCCTTGTCACAGGAAGCGTATGGGACTTGCTGTGGCTGGGCGTTTATTTTCGAAAACACCGGCCGCCTCAGCGCGCCTTGCTTTTAGGGCTGGGAGCCGGCACGGCAGCAAGCCAGCTGCAGACCCTGTTCCCCGAGCTCGAGATCACAGCCGTTGAAATGGATCCTGTTCATGTCCGCCTCGCGACGGAAGATTTTGGTGTCGATTCCCGGCGGGTGCGTATCCACCTCGGCGACGCGCGCGATTTTATGGGTCCGTATCAAGGACCGCTTTTTGATTTCATTATCGATGATTTGTTCGCCGGAACCGCAGGTACGCCATCACGGGCGGTCAGCTGCTCCAGCGAGTGGCTGAGTGTTCTAACGCGGTGCCTTACCGAAGACGGCATTCTCAGCATCAACTTTGCTGACCTGAAGGAGCTCAAAGCATCAGGCGTTCGCGCTGCTGTGGGAATACGAAAGCGCTTCAAGAAAGTCTACGGCTTTCGTCATCCTGCACTTGAAAACGTGATCGCCACTCTGTTGCCGATGGATTCGACGCCTGCTGATCTGCGCGCACAGATTTCGTCCGAACCGATACTCGCCAAGGCGCTGCGTTCCCATCATCTTCGCTACCAGGTGCGTGAGTTGAAGTCCCGCTAGAATCAACCTATTCGTCCGTCCACCCCTTCAGGAACTTCGAGCAACGATGCGTGGTTTTGTTCCGCCCGATGACCAGACAGAAGTGTCGAGTGAGCAATGGGCAGTGGTGTACATGCCGGGCCGCAATCGCAAGCGCTATCCGGCTAATTGCGTGCGAATAGTTGATTCACAGGAGGAGGCGAAGGCGGCCGCGCGCCCCGCTCAGCGCCTGTTTCCGGCGAGGGTGCTGGGCCCGTCCAAGTCATCAGAGGGACAGGTGGTGTACTACCTGGTGGAATGGTTATCGACTTAAAGGCGGGTTTTTAATTCCGCGAGTGCATCAAGCGCACGTTGTCTGCCGACCTCGGGGGCAACAACAGGATGAGGGTAGTCGACACCAAGACGTAAGCCCGCTTTAGCGAGGATATCGTCAGGCGCTGTCCAAGGGGCGTGGACGTACTTATCGGGCAGTGCGGCAATCTCCGGTACCCAGCGACGAACATATACCGCTTTGGCATCAAACTTCTGACCCTGCAACACCGGATTGAATACCCGAAAATAGGGAGCGGCGTCCGCGCCACATCCGGCGACCCATTGCCATCCCGCTGAATTATTGGCCAGATCGGCATCGACCAGCGTGTCCCAGAACCAATCCTGACCTTCTTTCCAGTGGATCAGGAAATGCTTGACCAGAACGGATGCGGCCACCATGCGAACGCGGTTATGCATCCAGCCGGTGTGCCAGAGTTGACGCATGCCCGCGTCGACAATCGGAAAGCCCGTCTGGCCTCGCTGCCAGATCCGAAGCGTTTTCGAGTCCTTGCGCCAGGGGAACTTCTCAAATTCCGGACGGAACGCTTTATCCGGCAGACGTGGGAAGTGAAAGAGCAGATGGGCGCTGAACTCACGCCAGCCGAGTTCCCGCTGAAACGACACGGCACCGGAGCTGGATCGGGTTTTGCCCGTCGTGGCCGCGAAGGCTTGCGCCACGCTGACGTTGCCAAAGTGCAGGTACGGCGATAGGCGCGACGTGTCGTCCTGGGCCGGAAAGTTTCGACCTTCATCATAGCCGCTCGATCGCTTGGCAAAGGCCATCAAGGCGGCTTGGCCGCCGCGCTCGCCGGGCTGCCAGTGATTGGAGAATCCGCCTGCCCAATCGGGCTTCGTGGGCAGCAGGCCCCATTGGGTCAGGGTCTCGCTGTCTGGGACGCTGGCAGCAAATCGTGCCGAGACCTTGCCGGTTGGCACTCGCATTTTTTTAGAGTGGGCGAGACAGTTCTTCCAAAACGGAGTAAACACCTTAAAAGGTGTTCCGCTTTGACTGCGGATGTCTCGTGGATCAAAGAGCAGATGGCCGTCAAAACCCTCCGATCCGATCCCGGCCTTCTCAAGACGGGACTGCAGCGCTTTTTCGTCTTGTCGATCAAGTGGCTCTACCGCCCGGGTCCAATAAACTGCTGATGCACCTGTTTCCATGGCGATCTCGGTGAGCACCACAACGGGGTCACCGCTTCGCAGCAGGAGCTGCCCTCCGGCTTTTCTGATGTCGGCTCCGAGTTGATCAAGGCTGTGGTGGAGCCACCAGCGGCTCGCGCCTCCGGGTAGCCATTTGCGCCCGCTTTGGGTATTTCGGATGAAACAGGGAATGACCGTGCGACCTCCGCCCGCGGCGGCCGTGAGCGCCGGGTGATCGCTCAACCGAAGGTCGTGGCGCAGCCAGACAAGGATGGTTTGGCTCATGAGTCTGGAGGGAGAGTCGCCATGGAATGAGTCTAATGGCTTCAAGTAGGAGACGGATGAAATTTAAGGGTCCAATTTATTCACAGTCTCGATGAGAAAATTAAATACATGATCGATCTAAACCCGTTTATTCTCTCGGCACTGTTTTGCGCGGGCCTTGGCGTTATAGCGTGGATTGTCAGCGTCGTTCGCAGCGATGCGGGAATCGCCGACGTCTTTTGGCCCTGGTTCGCGGTTGGTAGTGCGCTTTGCTATTTACCGGCCGCTGCATCGCTCTCGGTGCTTTCTGGGGTTCTGTTGGGCGGGATAACGGTCTCCGCCTGTCGGCTGTCCCTGATGGTGCTGCGCCGCACCCGGCGCGCAGGCGAGGATCGCCGCTATACCGATATCCGAAAGAGTTGGGGTCGCGGCTTCGTGCTCAAGAGCCTGCCCGGTATTTTCCTATTGCAGGCCGCAATGGGCTTTATCCTGGCGATGCCTCTGGCTTTTGCGATGACTCGCTCGGGATCGCCAACGCCTTGGGATCTTTTATTTGGCCTGCTGTGGCTCATGGGATTCTTGATTCAGGTGAGCGCGGACCGACAGCTCGCCCGTTTTGCCTCGAATGACGATGGATCCGGCGTGCTTCAGGCCGGCGTCTGGCGCTACAGCCGACATCCGAATTATTTCGGCGAACTCTGCATGGCTTGGGCGATATTCGGTTTGGCGGCGCTTGGCGGGGGCGGCTGGACCGTAGTCGCGCCGCTGCTGATCACCTGGTCTATCCTGCGCTTCACGGGTGTGTCGCGAATGGAGGAGAGCATCTCCAGCCGACGCCCCGGCTATGCTGCTTATGCGCGTGTCACAAGCCCACTGATTCCCTGGCCGCCCCGAAAAACATAGACTCGCAGGGTTCACGCCGATGTCACGGCTGCGTCGGAAAATATCCGCATATAAGTGGATCAGGACGAACTAATGGAACCGCAAAGTAAAGGCAGCGTGCTCTTGGTGGAAGACCATCAGGACATAGCCGAACTTGTATACGACTATATGGAGGGGGTCGGATACGAGCTCGATTATGCGCCGGACGGAGAGGTCGGGATCAATCTTGTCGCGCAAAACGAGTACGACGCGATTATTCTCGATTTGATGCTGCCCCGCCGGGACGGGCTTTCGGTGTGCCGGGAGCTTAGAGAGAAAATGGGTAAAACGACGCCGGTTCTGATGCTCACCGCGCGCGATACGCTCGAGGACAAGCTGAAGGGGTTTGAAACCGGTGCCGATGACTATCTGGTTAAGCCGTTTGAGATAGAGGAGCTCGAGGCACGGGTCCGCGTGCTGATCAAACGTGGCCACTCGTCGCCGTCGGTAACCGATGCGCTTCGAGTGGGGGCCATTGAATTTGATCAGCAGTCGCTGGTCGTGAGACGCGATGGCCAGGAGCTGATCCTTTCGCCGATTGGCTACCGGTTGCTCAAAATCCTGATGGAGCGCTCACCGGGCGTGGTCTCGCGACAGGATATCGAGCGAGAAATCTGGGGCGACATGCTTCCGGACAGCGATACGCTTCGCAGTCATATGTATAACCTGCGAAAAGTGATCGACAAGCCGTTCCCCAAATCCTACCTCCAGACCCTGCCGGGGATCGGCTATCGGCTATGTGATCCGGATGGCGCCCATTAGGGCGGGAATGGTTCGGCGCTTTACGCGCGCCGTTACATTCCAGCTGCTTCTGGTCGGACTTGCAGCAGTCCTCGGCACCTGGGGGGCCGGGGCTATTATGAAAGAGATGTTGGTTCGGCAGGCGCTCGACACCGAAGCGAAGTATTTCTGGGAGCACCGTTCGGCGAAAGCTGACTTTCCCCTGCCCGACACGCGGAACCTGACCGGCTACCTTTCGGATTCACCCGATTTGCCCGCAGAGCTTCGGGCATTAGGCCCTGGTTTTCATGAGTTCGACACCCCGGATCACTTCTCTGTCGCGCTCGTGTCGGAGCAGCAGGGTGAGCGACTGACCTTGGTCTTCGAGGGGGAGCAGGTACGCTCGCTCGCGCTGTGGTTTGGTCTCGTGCCGCTGGCGATTGTGCTCGTGGTGGTCTACGTCTCTCTTTATCTCGGCTACCGGGTGTATCGTACCTCCGTATCGCCCGTGGTGCGCTTGGCCCATGAGGTGGAAACGTTGCAGTTGGAATCGAACCACAATCCGGATTTCGATGTCAGCGATTTGCCCCAGGGCACCGACCGCGAAATTCTCGTGTTAAGCGATGCGTTGCGTCACCTGATCGAGCGGGTGAATGAATTTGTTTCAAGAGAGCGTGAATTCACGCGTGATGCCAGCCATGAGTTGCGTAGCCCGTTGACGGTGGTGCGCGTGGCGTGTGATCTCATCCTAAAGGAAGACTCACTGGATGATCGAGTTCGAAAATCCGTTCTGAGGATTCAGCGCGCTTCTCTTCAGATGACGAACCTTATCGAAGCATTTTTATTGCTGGCCCGTGAGCCCGATCGACATATCGAATCGAGCGTGGTGTGCATAAATGATCTCCTGCTGGAGGAAATCGATCGGGCCCGCATTCTTCTGGAGGGGCGGTCGGTGGAGCTGCGTACGGAATTCGAGGCGCGTATTTACGTGCGTGCCCCTGAGCGCGTGGTGTCCGTCCTGCTCGGTAATTTGTTGCGAAACGCCTGTACCTACACCGACGAGGGCAGCGTTACCGTTTCCGTCAGGGGTGATCGTGTCATCATCCAGGACACCGGCATCGGCATGTCTGAAGACGATCAGCACGTGGCCTTTAACGCGTTTAGTCGAGGCAGTCAGGCGCGTTCTGGGGGGCATGGGGTTGGTCTGAATATCGTGAGGAAACTATCCGGCCGTTTCGGCTGGCCGGTGACGTTGGACAGCGTTGCGGGGGAGGGCACGACCGCGGTGGTGAAATTTCCCGATGCGCGAAGAGAAAGTTAGAATCCCAAGGATTGTGACGGAACGAAACAGCGACCTCTCCGAAATCCCCACCCGCTGGCAGGCCTTTATCTTCTGGCTGCTCAACGATGGCCGCTATTTGGATAGAAAGCCAGGGCGGTCCCCCAGAGCATTGGATCCTTGGCGCCTGATTCCTTTTATCGCGATTCACCTGGGCTGTCTCGCTGTTATCTGGGTCGGCGTGAGTTGGTTTGCGGTGGCACTGGCCGTCAGTCTTTATTTGATCAGGATGTTTCTGATCACGGCCTTTTATCATCGCTTCTTTGCCCATCGGGCCTTTGAGAGCAGCCGGGTGTTCCGGTTCATTGTGGCGCTGTTAGGCTGTACGGCGGGTCAACGCGGTCCGCTGTGGTGGGCGAGCCATCATCGCCAGCATCATATCCACTCGGACACGGATCTTGATCCACACTCACCCCAAAAAGATTCATTCTGGTTCAGCCATGTCATCTGGTTTTTGACCCGCGACGCCTTCAGCGTCCGCTGGGGGCATATCAAGGATCTGCAGAAATTCAAGGAGCTCGTTTGGTTAGAGCGTTTTGACTGGCTGCCCCTGGTCGGTTTGGCGGCGTTCTGTTTCTGGCTGGGTGACTTTACGGCAAAGGTTCAACCCACATGGAATACGAGCGGTCTGCAAGCTCTGGTGTGGGGATTTTTTGTGTCCACCACATTTTTGTATCACGCGACCTACACGATCAATTCGCTCGCCCATCGTTACGGTCAGCGGCGATTTGAGACACCGGACCACAGCCGAAATAATTTTTTTCTTGCTCTTCTGACGCTGGGTGAGGGCTGGCACAACAATCACCACCGTTATCCGGGCGCGGCGCGACAGGGCTTTTATTGGTGGGAGTTGGACCTTTCCTATTTGGGTCTTCGGGTGCTCAGACGATTGGGCCTGGTTTGGAATCTGCGTCAGGTGCCCAGCAAGATTCTCGAGGCGGGTCGGGCGCGACATTGAAAATCGCAGTGGTCGGGGCTGGTGTGTCAGGCCTCGTGTGTGCGTTGGGCCTGAGTCGAGATCACGACGTGGTTCTGTTGGAGGGTGAGGGCCGGCCAGGCGGTCATGCGCATACCGTCACTGTAACCGAGCAAGATCGAACGCTTGAGATCGACGTCGGCTTCATTGTCTTTAACTTCTCGCACTATCCGCATTTGTCATCGTTGTTTGATCGCCTCGGTGTGGTCTCGCAGCCATCCGACATGAGCTTCAGCGTTCGCTGTGACCAAACCGATTTTGAGTTCAGCGGCTCAAATATGAATACCTTTTTTGCGCAGCGAAAAAATCTGCTGAGCATGGACGCGTGGCGACTTTTGTTTTCAATATTGAAATTCAACAAAGTGGGTCAGGGCGCGCTGAAAAGTGGTATCAGCGATCAGATGTCGGTCGGTGAGTTTACGCGTGAGATGGGACTGAGCGATGTCGTGATTGATCGATATCTTTTGCCTCTTGGTGGGGCTCTGTGGTCGTGCTCGACGGATTCGTTTCGCCAGTTTCCCATGAAATTCTTCCTCGAATTTCTCCAGAATCACCAAATGCTTCAGCTCGGCGACCGTCCGGTGTGGCGGACGGTCACGGGCGGATCCCGCCAATACGTGAAACGTCTTGTGACGCTGCTTGGTAAACAAATTCGAGTGGGCCAGCGCGTCACGCAAGTCATGCGAGCAGAAGGAGGAATCGATCTTCGGTTTGACGACGGATCACTTGAGCGCTTCGACGAGGTCGTGCTCGCCACGCATGCCGATACCTCCCTGTCACTGGTACACCACCCGGAGAATGACGAGCAGGATATGCTGCGGGCGTTTCCTTATCAGGATAATTCCGTTTGTCTGCACACGGATGTTCGTGTTCTGCCCAAGTCCCGCTTGGCATGGGCCAGTTGGAACTACCGTGTTCGAGATCGGTCAGCGGCGCACACGTCGGTCACATACCATATGAACAAGTTGCAAGCGCTCGATAGTGCGCAGACCTATTGCGTGTCATTAAATCAGGATGCGGATATTGAACCGGAAAACATCCTGAGTTCCCATGTGGTTCGGCATCCACTGTTCACTCCAGGTCGTGATGAAGTGCAGGCCAACCACGAACGGCTTATCAGGCGCCGCGGCTTGAGTTATTGCGGCGCGTACTGGGGATTTGGTTTCCACGAAGACGGCGTTCGCAGCGCCATTGCCGTGTGCGACGCATTTGGCGTGGAGCGTCCCTGTTGAACAGCCGGATCTACGTTGGCCGGGTGTGCCACATGCGCAACCGGCCGCGTGCGCACCGGTTCTGTTATTCGCTATTTATGATGTATCTGGATCTGGCGGAGCTCGACACTGTTTTTAAGCCATACTGGTTCTGGTCGGTGTCCCGCCCGGCGCTGGCCCGGTTTCGACGGTCCGATCATCTCGGCGATCCCGATCGCCCGCTAGACACCTGCGTTCGTGATCTGGTTGAGCAGGAATGTGGTGAGAGGCCCCAAGGTCGTATCACCCTGCTGACCCACCTGAGCTACTTTGGATACTGTATGAACCCGGTGAGCTTTTTCTTTTGCTGGGACGAATTGGGACAGTCGGTAAGAGCGGTCGTGGCGGAGGTAAACAATACGCCCTGGGGCGAGCAACACAGTTACGTGCTCGACTATGCCGCGCCTCTGACACCGGATGGGGGTTTTCAGTTCAAAAAAGCGTTCCATGTGTCGCCGTTCATGAAGATGAATCAGACCTATCATTGGTATTTTTCACGCCCTGAAGACGGCCTGAAGGTCATGATGCGCTCCCTTGAAGACGGCAAGCTGATCTTCTCGGCGTCCATGACACTAACCGCCCGCGCGATATCAAGTCGCTCGCTCGCGAGGTGTCTGCTGAGATTTCCAGCGATGACGCTACGCGTGATCACCGGGATCTACTGGCAAGCGCTTCGGCTTAGGCTCAAGCGTATTCCATTCGTTCCGCACCCCAGGACGCAACTCGACCCTGCTCATCATGACTAACTCCTCTTCTGCTTTGGTATCAGGCGTGCGGCCGGCCGGTATGTCGTGGCTTCAGAGCCAATGCCGTCAGGCGCTGCTCAAGAAACTCGGCACGCTCGTGGGCACGTTGCATTTGGACGAGCAAGGCGGGAGTACTCGCATCGGGTCGGGGCAGGAGCCTACCGCCCGGATCGAGGTGAAAAATCCCGCTTTCTTTGTCGATCTGGCGACCCGCGGCAGTCTTGGTGCGGCGACAAGCTGGATGGATGGGGCCTGGGAGAGCGACGACCTTACGGCGGTGTTTGCACTATTTGCCTTGAACCCGCAGCTGACGGATACGATTGATCGAGGGTGGTCACGCCTGGCAGCGAAAGCGGCGGCGCGCTTTCATGACCGCAGGCGCAATTCAAGAAGCGGCAGTCGGCAGAACATCGCCGATCACTACGATCTGGGCAACGATCTATTCGCATTATTCCTTGATCAAGGAATGAACTACTCAAGCGCGTTCTTTAGCTCAGAGGAGGACTCCTTGGATACGGCCGGGATAAACAAGCTCGATCGCATCTGCCGAAAGCTTGATTTAAGACCTTCGTATCATGTGCTTGAGGTCGGGTGCGGTTGGGGAGGATTTGCTATCCATGCCGCAACCCATTTTGGCTGTCGTGTGACGGGACTGACGATTTCTCAGGAGCAATATGATTTCGCCACGGCTCGGGTCGCTGAGGCGGGCTTGTTAGATCGCATCGACATCATATTGTGCGATTACCGAGATCACGAGGGGACCTATGATCGAGTCGTGTCGATTGAAATGATTGAGGCGGTGGGACATGAATTCCTCGGCGATTATTTTCAAAAGATTCAATCTTTTCTGACGCCGGCAGGGGCGGCCTTGATTCAGGCTATTGCCATGCCGGATCAGCGCTATGCGCAATATTTAAAGGGCTGCGATTTCATTCAGCGCTACATTTTTCCCGGAAGTTGCGTGCCCTCGCTTGGGGCGATGACGGACGCCGTGCGTCGCAGGACCGATCTGAAGGTCGTCGATCTCGAAGATATTGCGCCGCACTATGCCCGTACCCTGCGATTGTGGCGGCGGCGGTTTAATGACCGGATGTCAGAAGTGCTTGACCTCGGTTATCCGGAGCGGTTCGTTCGTCTCTGGAACTACTACTTCGCTTACTGCGAGGCTGGGTTTGCCGAGCGGTATTTGGCTGATTTTCAAATCCTGCTTTCACGCCCACTCTGGCGTGGCAGCGTGTATCGCGGGTAATGCTGTCGCTGGTCTGAACTCATGCAAAGGTCCACGGTCGTTAACTTCATTTTGTTTCAATTGGCTTGGCTGATTGCGGTATGGGCTGCGGCCCGCGGTCACGGGTGGCTAGGCCCAGTTACCGTGGGGTTATGGGTTATGGCCTTCATGGCCTGGTATCGTCCAGCGAGAAAAGATACGACCCTGCTGATCGTGACGGGGTTGATTGGGTTTTTCATGGATTCGATTCTAGTCTGGTCAGGGTCGATCCAATTCCCCGAGTGGGCCGGCCCCGCATTTCCCACCACCGTCTGGATGGTTGCGCTGTGGGTCAACTTAGCAGCCTCGTTACGACACAGCCTCAAGTGGCTGACGGGCAGGTACGGTTTGGGGATCGTTTTTGGCGCCGTTGGCGGTCCGCTGGCTTACCTGGCGGGCGAGAAACTAAACGCCATCGTGGTGATCGAACTGCCCGTTGTGGTGGCGGCCTGGGCCATCGCCATGCCGCTGATCCTGTGGGCAGAGCGGATCACGTCTGGAGATACCGTCGTTGATGCATCGTCAGTAGAGCCGCGTGAGAGGGCTCGGGAATCATGAGAACACTCTCCCGAATCGCCTACGCGGCGTTGGATAGAGGGTGGATCCCGGACTCCGTCATCCGGGCCGGCATTCGGCGACTGTGTCGTGAAAGACTGCAAGAGCTCGCGGCCTTCGAAGATGAGCGGCCCCAGAGCATGGCGCATTTTTTGCAAGCCCTGGATGCGGCACCGGTAGCGCCGTTGGTCGATAAGGCTAATGAGCAGCACTACGAGGTGCCCGCCGCATTTTTTGCAGAGGTGCTTGGCCCCCATCTTAAATACAGCAGCGGCTTTTGGGGCGATGCGAAATCCCTGAGCGATGCGGAGGCAAGGGGTTTGGCGTTGTCCTGTGAGCATGCGGCGCTCGAAGATGGCCTGGAAATTCTCGAGCTGGGTTGTGGCTGGGGATCGCTCACCTTATGGATGGCCGCGCATTATCCCAATGCCCGAATAACTGCAGTTTCTAATTCGTCTTCTCAACGCGCTTTTATTGAGGCGCAGGCGCGTGAGCGACACCTGTCTAACGTCGAGATTATTACGGCGGATATCAATCATCTCGTTATGGATCGGCAGTTTGATCGCGTCGTCTCTGTGGAAATGTTTGAGCATTTGCGTAACTACCGAACCATATTCGATCGGGTGGCAAGCTGGCTCAAACCGGAGGGCCGATTTTTTATGCATATTTTTTGCCATAAACAGACCCCCTACTTTTTTGAAGATCGTGATGATTCTGACTGGATGAGTCGACACTTTTTTTCCGGCGGAATGATGCCCAGCGTCGATTTGCCGCTGCAGTATCAGCACGCGTTGCGGCTGGCCGAGCGTTGGGATTGGAGTGGAGTCGAATATCAGAAAACGGCCGAGGCGTGGCTGCAAAACCTTGATGCCCGTGAGGAAGCGGTGCGACAGATTTTTTCAGAGACCTATGGCGCGGCGCACGCGCGGATGTGGATTAACCGGTGGCGGGTCTTTTTTATGGCCTGCGCGGAGTTGTTTGGGATGGATGAGGGGCGTGAGTGGCAGGTCAGCCATTATCTTTTTGATCGGAAGTGAGGAGTTTTTGTGAAACGCGTATGGAATGTGTGTCGAGCGTGCTCGATAGTCTGGATCGTTTTTGTCGGAGGGTGCTCATTTAACGCCATGGCACTAGAGCCCTTAAAGCCTGTGGAATATGTGGATCTGAATCGATTCATGGGGCCGTGGTACGTGATTGCTTCTACGCCAACCTTTATCGACAAAGAGTCTTACAACGCGATCGAACGATACGACTTGAACCCAGACGGCACCATTCAGACCACCTTTACCTTTTACAAAGGCGGATTCGACGGGCCTTTAAAGACCTATCGACCAAAAGGCTTCGTGAAGCGCGATGGATCAAATGCCGTGTGGGGCATGCAGTTTATCTGGCCGATTAAGGCGGATTATCAGATTGTGTATCTGGATGAGCGCTACAGTCGGGTGATCGTGGCGAGGGAGAAACGCGATCTCGTCTGGCTCATGGCTCGCGAGCCGTCCATCCCGGAGCCCGAATACCGGGAGCTGATGGATCGCATCATTGCGCTTGGCTATGACGAGGCCAGCCTTCGCCTGACGCCGCAGCGCTGGGAGTAATCGGGTCGTGAGCCTCGGTGCTTGATTGTGGGTTCGGTAAAGAGCCCAGCAAAAGCGCTCTTCCTGATTCTTCCCGGGCAAAGCGTGCCCTTGTCAGAACTGTCCGAGTGGCAAGACTGTCATTTTCTGCTGACCGAGCACTCACACACCATTCTTAACGACCGGCATCATCAGCTCAAGTTGGTGTTGATGCTGAGCACGCTGCGGGCCTATGCGGAGGCGCTTCGCGCCTCCAGCGTGACGGTCACTTATTACCCGCTTGACGACCCGGCTGCTCCTTCTCTCAAAGAGCAGCTGGTGGATGCGAAAACCCAGACGGGCTGTTCCGAGCTGGTTTTTTTTGAAATCGAGGACAGAGCTTGTGCCGAAGACGTAGCCCGCAGCGCGGGTGACGCCGGGCTGTCGATCAGGGTGTTGTCCAGCCCACTCTTTCTATGCAGTCGAGCTCGGTTTGCCGACTATGCGGCAGGAGATTCCAGGCCTCGTATGGCGAATTTCTACCGTCAGGAGCGTCGTCGACTGGGCCTTCTGCTGGAGAAGGACGGTTCACCCCTTGGTGGTCAGTGGAGTTTCGATGCGGATAACCGGCGTGCGCTGCCGAAGGCAATCGATCCGCCGCCGGTGAGATTTGTCCCGCCGGACGAGGGGACGCAGCGGGTGATGCACATGGTCGCCCAGCGTTTTGGGGACTGTCCGGGCGATGCGATGGCGTTCGCTTATCCCACCACGCATCAGCAGGCAACGGCCTGGCTGGATCTATTTGTTGAGGAGCGTCTTTTCCTGTTTGGCGATTATGAGGATGCGCTGACTGAACGCTCGGATGTCGTCTTTCACTCGCTGTTGTCTCCGTTGATCAACATCGGGTTGCTCACGCCAAAAGCTGTTGTTGAGCGCGTGATGGCGTTTCACGAGAAAACGCCGGTTCCTATGAATAGTCTCGAGGGATTTATTCGTCAGGTGATCGGCTGGCGAGAGTTTATCCGCGGCATCTATCATCAGCATGGGCATGAACAGGAGCGCGCTAATTTTTTTGGCCACAGCTCGGATTTGACTGCCGATTGGTACGAGGGAACCACCGGAATCGCTCCGCTGGATCACGTGATCCGGAAAAGCCGCTCACTGGGCTGGGCGCACCATATCGAGCGTTTGATGGTCGTTGGGAATCTGATGAACCTGTGTCGAATTCACCCTAAACGGGCGCACGACTGGTTTATGGAGATGTACGTTGACTCCGCCCATTGGGTAATGGGGCCTAATGTCTACGGCATGGCACTTTTCAGTGACGGCGGCATCTTCGCGACCAAACCTTACCTGTGTGGCTCGAGCTATCTTTTAAAAATGGGCGATTACGGAAAGGGCGAATGGTGCGATGTGGTAGACGGGCTTTATTGGCGATTTGTTCACGACCATCGGGACTATCTGGCAAAAAATCAGCGCACAGCAATGATGCCGCGTAATCTTGATCGTCTCAAAACGGACCGAAAGGAGCGGATTTTCTTGGCGGCAGATGGGTTTCTTAACGAAAAAACCCGTAGATTGGATAATCCGCTCGAGCAGGCAACTTAGCCCGGCGCGCCCTTTGCCCGGGCGTATCCATGCGTCCGTTACACGCCCTTCGATTACACTACTTTTAACAATAGAGTAATCCCTGGTACGCCGCTCATGCTCAATCGCATTATCTCGTTTGCCTTTTTTGTGATTTTTTCCGGCCCCGTTGTTGCCCAGACGGTGCCTCAGGCGGTTCTGGACAAAGCGGCAACCCTTATTCCTGATGTCTTGCCCGATTCGGTCACCAAGACGCCCGTCATGGGTCTTTATGAAGTGGTGTTTGGCAATCAGGTTGTGTATCTGTTCTCTGATGGCAAGTATCTTTTGAGCGGGGATCTCATTGATCTCGATGCGGGCGAAAACCTTTCTGAAAACGCGAGAAAAACAGGAAGAAAAGCCGCTATTGATGCTCTTGATGAGTCGGGGATGGTGGTGTTTTCGCCTGAAGAGACCAAGAGCATGATTACCGTCTTTACCGATACGGAATGCGGGTATTGTGTGCGTTTGCACAACGAGATATCTCAAGTGCTCGCCGGAGGCGTGAAAGTTCGCTACCTGGGTTACCCGAGGGCCGGTATCGGGTCGAGTTCGCACGCGACCCTGGTGTCCGTTTGGTGCGCCGATGACCCACAGCAGGCGATGACCGATGCCAAGCGGGGTAAAGCCGTAGAGCCGCGTACCTGCGAGACCGACATCGAAAAGCATATGGACGCCGCCCGGGCGGTAGGCGTTCGGGGCACCCCAACTATTGTCCTGCAGGATGGAAAAGTGATCCCAGGGTATGTGCCTGCCGGCGAGTTGGTGCCGATGGCCAACGCCGCTGCGCTTAACTGAGGGGAATGGGTGAATCTGCGCCGTGCATCGAGCGTCGCTTTCGTGTCGTTCATGTTTGCCATGGGTGGTGGCTTAGCGACGGGACATGCCTCCGACGACTTACTGACGCCCGTCGAGGCCCCGTGGACACAGAGTGTCACATTCTCGCTTTCAAACCTGGCGGGAGAGAAAAGAACGCTTGAGGATTTTTCCGGCAAGGTGGTGCTGGTCAACTTCTGGGCCACCTGGTGTCGGCCCTGCATAAAAGAGTTGCCCTCCATCGAAGAACTCAAGGATCGACTGCAGTCTGAGCCTTTTGACGTGGTTGCAATCAATGTGGGCGAAGATAAGGCCCAAATTGAGGATTTTTTGAGCAAGCGCCTCGGTGGTCCGTTGGCGATCCAAGTGCTGCTGGATGACAACATGGTGGCAACCAAGGCATGGAAGGTAAGGGCTGTGCCGACCACTTATGTCGTTGATAAGAGCGGCCGGATCGCGTTTGTGGCGACAGGTGAAACGGATTTCGCTCACGATCAAATCGTGGAGCAAATTCGATCATTGTTAGCGAGAAGTTGAACCAACCAACCAACTGAGCACCCTTGCCAGTGAAATCCCTAAAGTACCTTGCGCCCCTACTGATTTTTGCGGTGATCGGCGGGTTTTTGGCAGCCGGTCTGAAGCTTGATCCGCGAGAGGTGCCTTCGCCGCTGATCGACAAGCCGGCCCCTGCCTTCAGCGTTCCCCGATTGCTTTCGATGAATGGCTCAATTGGGACCGAAGAGCTGGTGGGCAGAGTCTGGGTTCTGAACGTGTTTGCCTCGTGGTGCGTGGCCTGTCGGGCGGAGCATGGGCTACTGAACGATCTGGCTTCAAAGCAGCTGGTGACTCTGGTTGGGCTGAACTACAAGGATGATCCGAGCGATGCCCGATCCTGGCTCCGGGAGTTGGGAAACCCCTATGACGTTGTTGCGGTGGATTCACAAGGGCAGGTGGGCCTTGATTGGGGTGTTTATGGGGTGCCTGAGACGTTTGTAATTGATGCTGACGGGACTATCCGCTTTAAACACATTGGCCCCGTCGATGCTCGAGTGATCGAGGAGCAAATTCTGCCGCTGGTGCGCAAACTCAAAGGCTGATCGGAGCCGACTTCGGTCTCACGACCGGCTATGCGATAATTTAGGGCTGTTTTTCAGCCGTAATCCCTAATTTTCATGAATAAATTGAAACTCGGCGTTCCCAAGGGGAGTCTCGAGGAGGCAACGATCGCGCTTTTTCGCCAGGCGGGATGGCAGATCCAGCCGCGCTCGCGGAATTATTTCCCGAGTATCGACGACCCTGAAATTTCGTGCGCGCTGGTCCGCTCGCAAGAGATGGCCACCTACATATCCAAAGGCGTACTGGACGTCGGTTTGACGGGGCTCGACTGGATTCTGGACAGCGGGGCTGAGGTAGAAGAGGTTTGCGATCTGGTGTACTCCAAAAGCTCCGACCAGCCCTGTCGGTGGGTGCTAGTGGTGCCGCAGGACTCGGACATCCACAGCATCGAGGATTTACGCGGCAAGCGGGTTGCGACAGAGCTCGTCAATTTCACCCGGGCCTACATGAGCGAACGCGGCATCGATTGCGAGGTCGAGTTCTCCTGGGGCGCGACAGAGGCTAAAGCGGTCGAGGGATTGGTCGACGCCGTGGTGGAGATCACCGAGACCGGCAGCACCATTCGTGCGCACGGACTGCGGATTGTTTGCGATCTGCTTCACACCCATACGCGCCTGATTGCGAGTGCGGCCGCGATGGCGGATCCGTGGAAAAGACGAAAGATCGAGGACATCGCGCTTTTGCTGAAAGCTTCTCTTGCGGCCCATCATAAGGTGGCTCTGAAGATGAATGCGCCCAGGGACAAATTGGCATCCATAATGGCCCTGCTTCCGAGTCTTCACGCGCCCACCGTCAGCGATCTGGCTGATTCGGAGTGGGTGGCGTTGGAAACGGTCGTCGATCGCGAGCAGGTCCGCTCACTGATTCCCCAACTTCGGGAAGAGGGCGCTGAGGGTATCCTCGAATATGAACTACGAAAAATCATCTGACCCTGGTTTTATGGGTCGTTTTGAACGGCGGAGATAGGCATGTATATCAACTTCGGGGAGATGAAGCCCCAGGAAATCTATATCACCATGACGCAAACGGTGATACCGCGTCCGATTGCGTGGATCCTCTCGGAAAATCCAGATCGCAGCCTCAATCTGGCGCCTTATTCTTATTTCAATGCGGTTTGCAGCGATCCGCCCCTGATTATGATCTCGGCGGGTGTAAAGCCGGACGGCGCGGTGAAGGACACTCGGGACAACATCCGGGACCGCAAGGATTTTATTGTTCACATCTCAAGTCTCGCGCAAATCGACGAAATGAACGCCTCCTCGGCAAATCTTGCACCAGGGGTATCGGAGGTCGATACCCTTGGCCTCGAGACGACCGCTTTCGATGGGTCTCGACTGCCTCGCCTAACCTGTGCCAAGGTGGCTTTTGCCTGCTCGGTCTACGATATTCACTATCTGGGCAACGGGCCCCAATCCCTAATATTAGGCGAGGTACATGGCGTATTCGTGGATGATTCTGTGATTGGAGAGGATGCCAAGGGGCGGATGAAGATTCTTGCGGATCGGATTAACCCGATTGGAAGGCTGGGGGCAAGCGAGTACGTGAGCTTTGGTGAAATTCTGACGCGTCAGCGCCCGGATTGACTGATCTCTCCATCGAGGTGTGAGGTGCGTCTGTAGACTGGGTAAGATCCAGCGTTAGCCTCTCCCGCCGTATTTTCAGCGCCTGAGCCACCGACCTGGTTTAGAAGCAGCGGCTGCAGACCGCGCCATTGAAAAATGCCGCGCGCGATTACGGTGCTATGAGTACGGTGCTATAGAAATAGCTACCTCTGCCTCAGGGTAACTACAGCGCGCTACCCTTCATTCCTCGGCGACGGGGAATAACAAAAAGCCTCAGGGTTGTGTATGAAGATGAATATGCACCCTGATTTTGTCACGCTCGATCAGAACTTACGCCTAAGGTACTGAACAAAAAAGGTTAATGTTTTTCTTAAAATCGAGGTTCTCGACAGGTGTTTTGCACAAGCGACTCGTTGGGCGCGCCCGCTGAGAAGCATTTGACTCTTTCTTGCAAACTTTAGGCCGAATTTTTCTAAAACATTGAAAAATTGAATAAAAAAGCATGCCTAATTTTTAGGCATATCTTAAGCCATGCTTTTGGTTAGTTTAAAAACGGGCTACATGAGTGAGTTGTGCACAAACTTATCCACAGGCGATGTGCGCAAACACGATTCTTCTCTACGTCTCAAACATTTAAGTGGCTTTACTTCGACGAGACAGAAGGTCCTTTCGATAAATTAGCGAGTTCCGATAACGCTGGTCCTCTGAGTTGAACGAAAGAATCATCCAAGTTGCTTTGCCTGTAAGGCTGCGTCGGTTGTTTGATTACCGGTTGGGCGATGCCGATTCCATGCCCCCAATCGGTGCGCGTGTTTTTGTTCCTTTGCAAAAACGCAAGGTAGTCGGAGTGGTTTGCGGCACCCCTTCAGGAAGTAGCCTTCATCCGGCAAAACTTCGCGAGATCTCAAAGGTTCTGGACCCTGAACCGGTTATTCCCCCGGAGCTTTTTGAGTTGCTTCTGTGGGCTGCACGGTACTACCACCATCCGATTGGGGACGTTATGCAAGCCGCGCTGCCTGTTGCGCTTCGTCGGGATCGATCGATGGAGCCCGTACGTCGGCAGCATGTTCGCATTTTGGCTGCGGGTCGCCGGGCGCTTGATGAGTTACCCCCAAGAAGCCGCCGCCAGCGCCATCTCCTGGAAACGCTCATTCGGGCGGACTCAAGCGGCGTGTCGCGACAGGACATGGGTCGAGAGCTATCAGGCGCATCAGACGCTATTCATCGTATGGTCGAGCGGGGCTGGATCGAGTGCTTTATCCCCGACGAGCCCCGGCCGCAGGCCCTTCGACCGAAAACCTCCCTTAATCCAGAGCAGCACGCCGCTTGTGAGCGTATCAAGCAGGGGTTCGATTCCTATGGGACGCATCTTCTGGACGGCGTGACCGGCAGCGGCAAAACCGAGGTTTATCTTGATTGTGTTCAGGCCGTTGTTGAGCGCGGGAAGCAGGCTCTCGTGCTGGTCCCCGAAATATCGCTAACCCCTCAGCTCGTCTCTCGATTCCGTGAACATATTCAGGCCCCCATGGCGGTGCTTCACTCCGGATTGAGTGACACGGCGCGACACCTCGCCTGGTGGCAAGCCCGTACGGGAGAGGCTTCGGTGATTTTGGGGACACGTTCGGCGATATTCGCGCCCCTGATTCGCCCGGGTCTGATTGTCGTGGACGAGGAGCATGATCTTTCTTACAAGCAGAAAGATGGTTTTCGTTACAGCGCGCGGGATTTGGCGGTAAAGCGCGGGCAGATGGCCGATATCCCGGTGATCCTGGGAACGGCAACGCCCTCGCTGGAGAGTCTCGCGAACGTTCTTGCCGGGCGCTACGCACACCTTCGCTTGCCCCAGCGCGCAGGCGGTGCTGATTTGCCCCGGGTTGCTTTAGTCGATATGAACCATCAGGCCGCGACGGACGGTCTTTCGCCAGCGGCGGTCCTGGCAATTAAAGAGCGTCTGTCAAAAGGCGAGCAGACCCTTGTTTTCGTGAACCGGCGGGGATTTGCGCCGGTCGTCGGATGCGGGCAATGCGGCTGGCAAGCGGCGTGCAAAAGGTGTGACGCCCTGATGACGCTGCATCGGCGCACCCACCGGATGATCTGCCATCATTGCGGTAGCCAGACCAGGGCTCCAGATGAATGTCCCGAGTGCGAGGCCGAGGATCTGTACTTTTCAGGGGAGGGAACGCAGCGTATCGAGCAGGCGCTTGCCAAGCGCTTTCCAGACGCTGTGGTCGCCCGGCTCGATAGCGATTCGGCTTCGTCTTCAGATCAACTGCATGAGGTATTGGCGGCTGTACGGGAGCGCCGCGTTGATATCCTCGTGGGCACCCAAATGCTCTCAAAAGGACATGATTTCGATGGAGTGACGCTCGTTTGCGTTTTGAACGCGGACCAAAATCTTTTCAGCGCTGATTTTCGGGGTCCCGAGCGCCTTTTCCAGCAGCTCATTCAGGTCGCTGGACGAGCCGGACGGCGCGATCAATCGGGCGATGTGCTGATTCAAACCGCTCACCCGAATCATGAAGCCCTCAGTCGGGTCGTGGTTCACGATTTTGCCGGTTTTGCAGCCTCTCTTCTCGATGAACGCCGGCAGGCGAGCTACCCGCCTTTCTGTCGATTTGCCCTGCTGCGAGCGGAATCGCCGGCCGCCGATCAGCCCTTACGATTTCTTCGCCGCGCCGCCAATCAGGCGCGGCTGACCCGATCACAAAGCGGCGTCGAGATATTTGACCCCACACCGTCCCCAATGGAACGCCGCGCGGGGCGCTACCGAGCGCAGCTGTTGATTACCGGCGCGAGAGAAACAGCCTTTCATCAGTTTCTGGATGAGTGGCTGGAGAGTCTTGAATCCCTGGCTGAGGCCAGGCGGGTCCGTTGGTCTGTTGATATCGACCCGCAAGAGATGTTCTAGGCGCCGTTCAAGAAATGACGTCTTGAGGTTTAACGCGACTTATCCGGTTCATTGCCCCGGACAGCCGTTATGATGGGCGTATGTCATCACTCGATAAGGTCAAGCGCCCGGCGAACGAGGCCTATTCATTGCCGCCGGCCTGTTACCGCGACGCTCGGATCTTCACGCTTGAGCAGGAGCATCTGTTTGCAGGCGGGTGGATAGGTTTTGGTCGGGCGGATGATTTTGAGCATCCCGGCGACTATGTGGCGCTTACCGTTGCGGATACCCCGCTGGTGGCGATCTTGGGCACCGATCGTGAGATAAGAGTGTTTGCCAATACCTGTCGGCATCGCGGGATGCGCCTGCTACCAGATGGTCGAGGTCAGACCCGGCAACTCGCCTGTCCGTTTCACGGCTGGTGTTATGCGCTGGATGGTCGTTTAACAGCGGCGCCCCGCATGGAAAGCGCGACCCATTTCGACATGTCTGAATTTGGCCTGGTGGCCGTGTCGTCCGCCGTGAGAGCGGGATTTGTGTTCGCTCATATCGGTTCTGAGTCGATGCCTATTGATGACTGGCTCGGTAATTTTGAGATGCTGCATGCGCCGTGGCGATTGGCTGATATGAAGACAGCGAGTCGTCGGGAGTTCACGGTCTCCTGTAACTGGAAGCTCTTTATCGAAGTGTTTAATGAGTACTACCATCTCAGAAAGGTGCACCCCCGAACGCTATCCGGTTTTTACCGGGACCCGGATCCGCCCGATCATTCCTCTGGCGCGTTTATCAGCCAATTTGGTGAGCATGCAAAGGATGTCAGCGTAGGCGTACTGGGCACCGATGCGCCTCCGTTGCCCACGCTGCCGGGACTCTCCGGTCGATTGAGGAATGGTACGCGCTACACATGGGTGTATCCCAACCTGAGTTTTGCCGCGTCTCGTGATGCGGTCTGGATGTTGGAGACGGTGCCTCTGGCTCCTGCGCGAACAGCGGTTCGGCTCAGTTTGCTGTTTGACCCCAGCGCCTTGGCGGCGGAAGGCTTTGAGCGGACCTTGGACCGATATCAGGAGCGTATGCGAATCGCGATGGATGAAGATATTGCCGTTCTGGAGGCCCAGCAGATCGGCATGTCATCGCGGCTGGCGCAACCGGGTCGGATCTGCGCAGCCTTGGAGCCTAGCGTTCACGAATTTCATGCGTGGTATGCCAATCAACTCATCCGCTGGGGCGTGGCTATCGACTGAGCAGTCGTTATCCTAGGGGCGATGTGCCTGGGCGAGATAGTGAGCCGACTGAAATTCAACGAGACGACTTGTTGTCCGTTTGAAATCATCGCGCAGGCGTTGCCCAAGATAAAGCGCATCGGGCAGAGCGTCGGCCGAGAGCACCACGTTTACCCGGCGATCGTAAAGCTCGTCAATCAATTCAATAAATCGTCGAGCGGCATTGTCGTCATTATCGTGCATCTGGGGGACACCGCTCAGCAGTAGGGTGTGATAGCGCTTTGACAAGTCGACATAGTCGAGTTTCGATCGAGGACCGTCGCACAGTGCAGCAAAATCAAACCAGACGACTCCGTCACCGGCCCCGCACGCGGAAATGGTACGCCCATGAAGGGTCAGAGGCTCGGCTGGGCACGCGGACATGGGGTCGATTTGAAAGAGGAGTGATTGCATCTGTTGGTTTGCTTCAGGGGTGTCAGGCACATGGTAAGACGGCCAGGCACCCAGCTTTTCTAATCGGTAGTCTCGATTCCCTGTTAACTCAACCGATGCCGTCGTCGTCTCGATCAGTGAAATAGCGGGGATAAATCGATCGCGCTGAAGGCCTCCCGCGTAAAGTTCTGAGGGGCGTGTATTCGATGTCATCAGCAGTATTACGTGGTGCTCTATCAGGGCGTGGAGCAGACCCGAGAGAATCATCGCGTCCCCAATGTCCGATACCTGAAATTCATCAAGAGCGAGCACCTGTGTGCGGAGCGCTATGTCCCGACCTACTTTTCGCAAGGGGTCGGCTTCTGTTTGGCGGGCAGCATTCAGCCGCTCATGTACCTCAAGCATGAATCGATGGAAATGCACGCGACGGCATAGGTGCGAATCGAGGCAGTCGATCAGAGCGTCCATCAAAAGGGTTTTGCCTCTCCCCACCGTGCCCCATAGATAGAGTCCGCGAGGAGCCGCGGGTGGTCCGGCAAGCCAGGTCACGAATCGACGGAGTCCGCGACGCTGCTTTGCGCGGCGGTCGAGGTAGGCAAGGATAGGGTGCATGATCTGCGTACTGGCCTGAATGGCCTGCAGCTGTTCCGTATCGGCCTTAAGGCCCGGGTCCGGCAACCGTTTCGAGAACGATTCGGTGATCGAATCCAGCAAGTCGGTCATGGACTTACTTTCCGCCTGATCCGGATGGTGAGCGATTCCAGGTCCGGTGCAGCCGTTGGGTCAAGTCCTCAAAGGTTGATAGGCCGGCAAATTCCTCAGTTGATGCCGGAGGACGACCCGAATCCGGATTAGGTACCGCGAAAAGGTGGCCTATCCCGTATGCCTGGGCCGCCCGCAGTACGCTCAGATTGTCATCGATGAACAAGGTTCTTTTGGGAACAAAGGGTTCGATGGCCGCCAGTCGGGGCCAAAAATCAGGATCTTCCTTTGGGCATCCAAACTGGTGAGAACTGATGATTTGATTGAAGTGCGGGCGGATTCCCGTTTCCGCCATCTTGAGATCAATGGTCTCCGGTGGGGCATTGGTCACGAGGACCACCCGTAGGGGACTGGCGTCGAGCGCCTGTAGAAACGCTTTGGCGCCGGGGCGAACTTGAATGAGATCACGACACTCCGTTTTGAGCGCAAGGACGTCGAGCCCGAGCTCACGACTCCAGAAGTCCGTGCAGTACCAGTTGAGCGTGCCCTGGAGCGATCGCATCAGACCGAGCAGGGCCTCACGTGCCTTGGTCTGATCAAGTCCCTGGTCGGTGGCGTAGCGTTCGGGGATGAACTCCCGCCAAAAATAGTTATCGAATCGAAGATCGAGGAGCGTGCCATCCATATCAAGAAACACGCAATCCACATGGGACCAGTCAATCATGATGGCATAAATAGAGCATATCGGTTCGTCTGATGGCTTGATTCTAGCGCCCGTGCTGAAAGGCCCTCTAAATAACTGCCTGACCCGCCGGTCGAGTTGTACCGCCTGATCGGGTGCGATAATCTGCCTCTCATCCACCCCGCGCATGACCGCCTTACGATAATGAGCCCGGCGCCACAAATACAGAGCACCACGCCGCTGATGCAAACTCGGCTGTTTGCAGTGGAAGCGGTCGAGTTGCTTTTTGCGAATGGCGAGGCCAGAACCTTCGAGCGACTTGTGGGACAAGGCGAGGGTGCTGTTATGGTTGTTCCAGTCTTAAGCCCCGATAGGCTTCTTTTGATCCGCGAGTATGCGGTCGGGGTAGAGCGCTATGAGCTGGGGTTTGTGAAGGGACGTATCGATCGCGGTGAGTCGCCCGAGCAGGCAGCACGACGCGAGCTTCGTGAGGAGATCGGAATGGACGCCCGTCGCCTTGATAAATTGGAGACCGTGGCGTTAACACCGGCGTATTCGAATTATCGGACGCATCTTTTTGTTGCCCGCGAGTTGTTCCCTGCCCCCCTCGTTGGCGATGAACCGGAGCCCCTCGAATTGGTGCAATGGCCGGTTAGTGCGCTCGCGGATTTGCGTAAGGAGCCTAATTTCACTGATGCCCGAAGTCTTCTGGCTACCTATCTTTTTGAGGAGCGAGCGGGCTTATGACGGCTTTAGGCAGTGTCCCTATCGAGTCAGTGGTGACGCTGGCTCGGTCCGCTGGGGACGTTATTCTCGAGGTTTACGAAAAAGAATATGACATCATCGAGAAAGCAGATGGCTCGCCGGTGACCACGGCTGACCACCGCGCCCATGATCTCATCGTTGAGGAGCTAAGCGCGCTCACCCCAGACATTCGGGTTGTTTCGGAAGAGTCGGATGATCTTGATGATCCTGCTCGCCTGAGTGATGACGTCGTCTGGTTGGTTGATCCACTCGATGGAACCAAGGAGTTCATCAGCCGAAACGGAGAGTTCACCGTTAACATCGGTCTCGCTGAGAGGGGCAAGCCGATGCTGGGCGTGGTGTACAGCCCGTATCTCAAAACGTGCTATTTCGCTGCCCACGGACAAGGCGCATGGCGGCAGGTGGGTGATCAGGCGCCGGAGAAGATACAGATCGCTCCCTATGACGCCAACCGGCCGAGAATGGTGGCCAGTCGATCTCATGCGGGCGAAGCGGTCGATGCCTTTCGTGATGCCTTCGCAATGTCCAGCGGTCGTGATCCCGAGATTGTGAGCATGGGCAGCGCGTTGAAGGTGTGTCTGGTCGCGCAGGGTGACGCCGACGTATACCCGCGATTGGCTCCTACCTCTGAGTGGGACACGTGCGCGTCCCATTGTGTGCTTAACGAGGCGGGTGGGCAGTTGGTGGACTGTGACGGAGCAACATTGCGGTACAACAAAGAAGATATTCTGAATCCCTGGTTTGTCGCTATTGCGGACTCCAGTGTGGACTGGTTAGCCTTCTGTCCGAATCCTGAGACCGTGACGTCATAGGCGGTTTTTCACGGCGCGTCGGTTGGGCGAGCTGCAACTACTATAATTATCGGGTCTTCCGGCAATAGGGCCTCTCATCGTGACCTCAGCGGGCGGTTTGCGCTTCACCAAAATGCACTCGCTCGGCAACGACTTCGTCATGTTGAATGCCGTGACGTCGCCGCTTGCCCTGGATGTGGACACGGTTCGAACCATCGGCGACCGACATCGAGGCATCGGTTTTGATCAGTTGATTGTGGCTGAGCCCGCAAAGAACGGCGCCGATTTTTTCATGCGCATCTTTAATACTGATGGCAGCGAGTCTGGCCAGTGCGGCAATGGCGCGCGTTGCCTCGGTCGCTATCTTCACGCTCAGGGCCTTACGACTGACAAGATCTTGGAGATCGAAACGATCAGTACGCGCTTTCGCCTGGAGATGGTCGATGAGCAGATCGTCAATGCGGATCTGGCGGCGCCGGTGTTTACACCAGAGCGAGTCCCCTTTGTGGCTGACGAGCAAGCCGACCGCTATGAGCTTAAAGTGGGCGGTGAGACCGTATCGATGGGTGTGGTGTCGATGGGTAATCCGCATGCGGTGATTGCGGTCGAGGATATTGATCGAGCCCCCGTGGCCGTATGGGGCGAAGCGATAGAGCGACATCCTCAATTCCCTGAGCGAACGAACGTGGGATTTGTTGAGTTCTGCAGCCGCAACGAGATTAATCTGCGCGTCTGGGAGCGAGGCGTTGGCGAAACACTGGCGTGCGGAAGTGGAGCCGGTGCGGCCGTCGCGGTGGCGCATCGATGGCAGAAAATTAACGATTCCGTTCAGGTTAATCTGCCCGGAGGAACATTGATTGTGTCATGGGGAGGCCAAGGCCCGGTTCGAATGAGCGGGCCCACCGAGACCGTATTTGAAGGGATTTGGAGGGTGGATTGAGATGGACCCTCACCCCAAAGACAGTGACGGAGGTGACGATCTTCGCGAAGACGCAGTGGTTGCGTACCTGCGCGCTCATCCCGATTTTTTTGAACGCCATCTTGCGCTGTTGACGGAACTCGTGATTCCCCATTCAGCGCGGGGGCGGACGGTCTCTCTGGTGGAGCGGCAAGTTGTGGCGTTACGTGACCAGCTCACGATCGAGCGCAAGCATCTGAAGCACCTCGTCGAAGCGGCTCGTCAGAACGTCCGCCTTCAGCAACGACTTCAGCGACTTTTTGAAACCGTGGTTTTGGCAAAAGATCTGCCCGAGCTGCTGCAGACGCTCCCTGAGCGCCTGCAATCGGAATTCGATCTCGCGGCGGTTGAAATCCGATTCTTGGACGCGCGGGGCCGGCAACACATTCCCCTGTCACATTTGATCGCCGCCGACGACAATAGCGCGATATCGCTGGCTCAGCGTCTTTCCGGCCGGTCATGCCTCGTGGAAGCGCCGCTCTCTGCCGATGTCATCGCTCAGCGTGATGGGCTGGATCGTTTTCGAAACGGTTCAGGCGCTGTATTGCCGATTACCGGACAGGCGCGCGCGCTGATCGGCTGGATGATTCTGATCGCTGAGGACAAAAAGCACTACGCCCATGATATGGATACCGCTCTGCTTGAAGGCCTTGGGGGTGTGGTGAGCGCAGCCTGTGCGCGATTTCATCCTACCTGATCGACCGCCATGGGCACCAAACAAGATCCGTTTGATCAGTTCATCGATCATCTCCAGTATGAGCGCCGACTCTCGGTAAATACGGTGGCAGCGTATCGCTCGGATCTATCGCGCCTCACCGCATTCGCGCAACAGCGTGGAATTCAAGACCTCAAGAAGTTGGCTACCCCCCAGGCAAGATTGTTTGCCGCCGCTTTAAGGCACGCGGGACTCTCGAGCCGGTCGATCGCACGGGTCCTCTCGGCTGCTCGATCGTGCTATCGATTTCTTCTGAGAGAAAAAGCCGTCGCGGCTAATCCGTTTGAGGGTATCAGCGCGCCACGCGGCGAGCGGAAGTTGCCCAGCACGCTCAACATCGAGCAGGCCACTCAGTTGGTCTCCATCCAGCCGGTGTCCGACCGCGACTATCGGGACCGTGCCATGCTTGAGCTTTTCTACTCCTCGGGATTACGCTTGTCAGAGCTGGCGCGTACGAATATTGCTGATATTGATTTGTCTGCCCGAACCATCGTTATCACGGGCAAAGGGGGTAAGACCCGTATCGTGCCGGTAGGTCGACACGCGGCAGAGGCGCTACAGGCCTGGTTAGAGCGAAGGCCCGTTTTTCTGTCGGAACCTATGGAGCCCGCGGTTTTCATCGGCCAAAGCGGCGCTCGATTAGCGCCGCGCTCGATTCAGAAGCGAGTCGAGCACTGGGCCCGACGCCAGGGTTTAGATCGATCGGTTCACCCCCATATGTTGCGGCATTCCTTCGCGAGCCATCTGCTCGAATCAAGCTCAGATCTTCGTGCTGTGCAGGAGTTATTGGGCCACTCTGACATCTCAACGACCCAGGTCTATACGCATCTCGATTTCCAGCACCTGGCCAAGGTCTATGACCAGGCGCATCCGCGCGCGCGCAAGCGAAAATAAAAAAGCCGCAACCGTAAAGAATCCGCAAATACCGGTTTTTTAGGCGTAAAAACCGGCCGAACATCGTTTGAGCGCGGTGTAACTATGGTAACATCGCGCCCGTCTTTCGCCCGAGTCGGGCGCCACTTCAAGACACCGTTTCTTATTCTCTGGGGGGGTCGTTCATGTCTTCTATTGCTGTCATACCCGTGATTCTGGGCGTAGTGGGGTTGCTGGCCGCGTTCGCCGTTTACCGTTCCGTGCTGTCGTACTCAGCCGGCACCGGTAAGGTCGCCGAAATAGGCGAAAAGATCCATCGCGGCGCTATGGTCTTTATGCGTCGTGAGTACTCTTACCTCGCTGTATTTGTGCTGATCGTCGGCGTATTGATTTTCATTTCCGATCTGGGCTGGAAAACGACAGTTGCTTTTTTTGTGGGAGCGCTCGCTTCGGCAACCGCCGGCTATATCGGAATGTTCACCGCGACACGCGCAAACGTGCGCACCACCACCGCTGCGGCGCAAAGCGGAGCCCCGGCGGCCCTGACGGTCGCATTCTTTGGCGGCTCAATCATGGGGCTCACAGTAGCTGCCATGGGACTTTTAGGCCTCGGGGCGCTGTACCTCGCGTTTGGCGGTGATCCGCACACGGCGCATGTGATTCATGGCTTTGGGATGGGCGCTTCCTCAGTCGCCTTGTTCTCCCGTGTGGGTGGCGGAATCTTTACAAAAAGTGCAGACGTCGGCGCGGATCTGGTGGGTAAGGTTGAGGCCGGAATACCTGAGGATGATCCAAGAAACCCGGGCGTGATCGCTGATAACGTAGGCGATAACGTGGGTGACGTGGCCGGAATGGGTTCGGATATTTTCGAATCCTATTGCGGCGCAATGATTGCCTCCATTGCGATTGCCGCAACCCTTGCGCCAGAAGTTATTGCGGTGCTTGCTAACGGTGATCAATCCAAATTGATGTTCATGCCGCTGGCGCTGGCCTCAGTCGGCATCCTGTGTTCGCTGGCCGGGATTGCGCTTGTGAAGGGTTCCTCAGGCAGTGCACCAGATAAAGCCTTGCGGACCGGGACGATTGGCTCGTCGGTGATCTTTATTGTGGCGGCCCTGGGTCTGACTCACTGGTCAGACGTTAGTCTGAATATCTGGTGGTCGGTCGTTGTCGGCGCGGTTGGCGGCATCATTATCGGTCTCGTGACTGAGTATTACACCGCGGGCAAGCCGGTTCGCAAGATCGCCGGCGCCGGGGAAACCGGTCCAGCCACGATCATGATTACAGGCTTATCGGTGGGCATGCAGTCGGTCGTGGTGCCGGTGTTAGTGCTTTGCGCAATCATCCTGATCTCCAGTGAACTTGCTGGTCTGTACGGCGTGGGTATCGCCGCGGTGGGTATGCTGGCCACGGTCGGTATCACCATGGCGATCGATGCCTATGGTCCTGTTGCGGATAACGCGGGCGGTATCGCCGAGATGTCGGGTCTTGGTAAAGAAGTTCGCGAAATTACCGACACTCTGGACGAGCTCGGAAATACCACGGCAGCTATTGGCAAGGGATTCGCAATCGGCGCGGCAGCGCTGGCGGCGCTCGCCATTATCTCCGCGTACATCGAGACCGTGGCATTCCATGTTCCCAATTTCAAATTGGAGATCAACGATCCTGTGGTCCTGGCCGGCATGTTCCTTGGCGGTATTTTTCCGTTTCTCGTCAGCAGCATGACGATGACGGCGGTTGGTGATGCGGCCTTCGATATGATTCGCGAGATCCGTCGCCAGTTCAAAGAGATCCCTGGACTTCTGGATGGCAACGCGGAGCCGGATACGGACCGTTGTGTGGAGATCGCAACCACGGCCGCACTTAAGCGTATGGTCCCCCCGGGTGTGCTCGCGGTCGGAGCGCCAGTGGTGGTCGGCTTTACCTTAGGCCCCGCAGCACTCGGTGGCATGTTGGGCGGCGCCCTGTTGGGTTGTGTGCTGTTGGCGCTGACCATGGCCAACGCCGGCGGCGCGTGGGATAACGCCAAGAAATACATCGAGAAGGGCAATCTGGGCGGCAAAGGCTCTGATGTTCACAAAGCGGCCGTTGTGGGTGATACGGTTGGCGATCCTTTCAAGGATACCTCCGGCCCCGCGATGAATATTCTCATCAACGTGATGGCGATTGTCTCGCTCGTCATTGCGCCATTGCTGGGTTAATTCTTCAGGTGGCCGCGCGCTGCGGTCGAGACAAAAGGCCGGCTAAATGCCGGCCTTTTTTTTATGCCAGGTAGCGATGACAATAAGACCTCCTTAAAAAAAGAGGAATAAACATGCGCGGACTCATTGATGGGGGGCGCGATTACATCGTGAGAGCGGCTGAAAAGTCCGATCTCGCTGCGGTGCAGTCTATCTATGCCGATGAAGTGTTGCACAGATCTGCCTCGTTTGAACTCGAACCACCAACGCTTGAAGAAATAACAGCGCGCTGGGTCTCGGTACTTTCGTTTCAACTTCCTTACTTGGTTGCCATCAAGGATGACCGGATAGCAGGATATGCCTACGTCTTGCCGTATCGGTCGCGCCCGGCCTATCGCTATACCCTTGAGCATTCGGTTTATGTGGCGCCGGCTTACCAGCGCGCCGGTCTGGGATCGTTATTGCTCCAGCGAATCCTTGGGGATTGTCAATTATGGGGTGCGCGGCAAATGATTGGCATCATTGGCGACAGCGACAACAGGGCATCTATTCAGCTGCACTTGCGAGCGGGTTTCAAGCAGATTGGAATCCTAAAGGACGTTGGCTGGAAGTTCGGCCGCTGGATTGACTCGGTGATCATGCAAAAGGCGCTGGGCGATGGCTGGAGTCCTCCGCAGGAGTCGATTAAGTGACGCATCGCTTACCTTGCCAGCTTGATCATGTCGTTATCGGGGCCCGCTCGCTTGATGAGGGGAGGCAATTCGTGGGTGATCTTCTGGGCGAAGCGCCTCGGGAGGGTGGTCGGCATGGCGCGATGGGTACGCATAACGCACTCCTCGGTCTTGGCGACGGCGTTTATCTTGAGATTATCGCTATTGACCCCGAGGGCGAAGCGCCCCAATCGCCGAGATGGTTTTCTCTTGATCACGACACCACGACAGAAAAGCTTCAGCGCGGACCACAACTGCTAACCTGGGTCGTTCGCACAGACTGTATTGATCGATTGTCTGAATTAGATGCGTATGCCGACGCGGACGTTAAGCCCATGAGCCGCGGCTCCCTGCGGTGGCAGTTTGCTTTCTCTCCCGACGGTCGCTGTTTTGCGGATGGCATCTTGCCGCATGTCATCCAGTGGGATACTGATATCCATCCGGCCCAAGCGCTTGCTGGCGGGCACTGCCGGTTATCGACGCTCGTCGCAACGCTAGCGGATGACCAAGCGGTTCGCGAGACCTTGAGCGCTATGGACCTGCTGGGGGTCATCGACTGCCGTGCGGATCCGGGACAGGCTCCATCGTTGGCCGCTGAGTTCACTACGCCAAAAGGGATCGTCCGGCTCTAGCCAAGATCTGATTGGTTACAAAATGCTTCTCTTTGCTCCCCGCGATCACTCGCGCCATGACTGGTTAGGCGCCATTCGGTTACTGGGTCGCTTCCATAATCATTTGAGCGGGGTCCCGTCTCGGCTGGAGTGGCATCGGGGCTACCTCGTGGATATTTATGAGCCGCCCACGGCTCCAAGTTCAACGGTAATTTTTACGCCCGGTCTCAGCATCTATGGTCGCGAGGATCCGCGTCTGCGGCGATTTGGATTTGCCCTGCAATCAGCAGGCCTTCGTGTCTTGATTCCCGATGTGCCGAGCTTGCGGGCGCTTCGCATCACTACGGAGCAGCCCTCGGAGATAAAGGAGCTTCTGATATCGCTTGCCAAGGATTCGAATCTGGTCACCACGCCGCATCTGGCGTTGATGTCCGTGTCTTTTTCCAGTGTTTTTGTGCTCGCGGCAGCAACCGAAGCTGCGCTGTGTAAGCGCTTAAATGCCATCGGATTAATTGGTGGTTATTTTGATATAGAAAAGGTGGCGCGCTTTTTGCTGACGTCTCCGATCGCAGATCCTTATGGAAAGCTAATTATCGTGAGAAGTTATCTTGAGCAGATCGGTTCCTACGATGCCGATACGTTAGATCTGCTGGATCGCGCAATTCATGAATCAGCAATCCAAAATAGTCGGGCTATACCACTGGACCAGCTTTTCGATAGCGCCAGCCCGAAGCAAGCGTCTGTGCTGCGCATACTGGCCGAGCCACAGTCGTGTGGCGAGATTTACGAAAAAGTCGTGAATCTTTTTAAGCATTCTTGGTCAGGATATTCGACCGCAATTAATTTTCCCGATTCGATGTGTCCGGTATTCCTGCTGCATGGACGAGAGGACCGTGTGATTCCGGCAGATCAATCACGATGGCTGAGCGCTTCTTTGGCTACAACGGGAGTCCCTCACCGGCTTTGTGTCAGCAGTTTATTGGCGCATGGCAACGCAACGATCTCATTTCGACGAGCTGTTGAGATCTACAGACTGATCCGAGCATTCGCGTGGTTTCTTGGGCGTGTAAAAGGCGGCCGAAATCAGCAGGCGGGATGAGCTTCGCAATAAAAAAGGGCGCCTGTTGGCGCCCTTTTTTAGGTAACGGATATTTTTTAGACGTAGTAAACAACGCCTGCCATCACGGCCGTGAGGATGACTGATGAGGTAATCACCGCTTTCACGGATTGAATTGCGCCGTTCATTTTGCCCCAGATCGCGTTGGCTTCAATTACAACGATAATCGCAAGGCCAATAAGAAGCGCCAAACTGCTCACTGCCAAATTATCAGAGCCGCCCAAAAGTCCACCATTGGCCATCGGACTTGCGTGGCCCGACGCGACCATGAAGTACAGCATCGGCAGCGAAAATAGCGTGTTGGTTCGTGACGCGAGCGCCGCTTTTGGTCCGGCCGCCGCTTTATCGCCTGAGTCCAGACCAATGACGATCTTCTGGTTAGGCCAAATAATCAGCCATACGTTCAGCATCATGATCGTGCCCATCAACGCGCCGAGAGTAATAGCGAGGCTCAGGCGCATGTGCAGGATGTAGCCAAGGAGCACAAAGCCCGTTAAAAAGGTAAACATGGCCGCCCAGCGGAACCACCAAAGCGCTCGAGGCGCCAGTTTCGCCATAACGTCTGCTTTTGCCCCGTCGTCGGCTTCTTTTACATATTCCGTCTGAACAAAGTTGAAGTAATAAAGAAGGCCAATCCAAGCCACGCCAAACACAATATGGCCCCACCGCATCATTACATCCAGAACATATGCCATTTAATTTCTCTCCCGATTCAGGGTTAATTCGCGCCCGAGATGTCGAGCTCCCCACGGCTCCGCGGGCGCACCGCGCGCTGGCCCTTATCTGTAGCCAGAGCACCCACGCGGTATGCGCCCGGGCGTAATTTTAGTTCAGGTGCTCAGCGGGGGCCAGCAGCCTATTGCCCGCCCCAACGGATCTCAGCGCCGCAGCGCTCAGGCGACAGAAGGCAGTCCCGCGAGCGCCATCGCCACTTCAGACTCATCATAAGCATGATCCTGCAGCTTTCCGGCGTTGTAGTCTGTATAAGCCTGCATATCAAAGTACCCGTGACCGCATAGATTAAAGAGAATCGCTCGGGATTGCCCTTCAGCTTTGCATTTCAAGGCTTCTACGATCGCGCCTTTGATGGCGTGATTTGCCTCGGGCGCCGGGACGATCCCCTCCGCTTGTGCAAAAGTGATGCCGGCGTCGAAGCACTCTGTCTGCGCGTATGCGGTGGGCTGGATTTCTCCAAGATGTACGAGTTGACTGACGAGTGGCGCCATGCCGTGATAGCGCAGCCCCCCTGAGTGAGAAGCCGGCGGCAGGAAGGCGGAACCCAGCGTGTGCATTTTGACAAGCGGTGTGAGATTGCCAGTGTCACCAAAATCGTAGGCGTACTTTCCCTTGGTAAGCGAAGGGCAGTTCGCGGGTTCGACTGCGACCACGCGAACATCCTGCTCGCCTCTGAGCTTTGCACCGATAAATGGAAAAGTCAGTCCGGCGAAGTTACTGCCGCCGCCGGTACAGCCGATCACAATGTCGGGGTAGTCGTTCGCGAGTTCCATTTGACGCATGGCCTCTTGTCCAACCACTGTCTGATGAAGGAGCACATGGTTCAGCACGCTGCCGAGAGAATATTTGGTGTCATCGCGTTGGGCCGCGACTTCAACGGCCTCGCTGATCGCGATCCCCAGGCTTCCGGTGTTGTCAGGATTTTTGGCAAGAATTTTGCGCCCGGACTCGGTCAGGTTGCTGGGGCTCGCGTGACACGTTGCCCCAAACGTTTCCATGAAGGCACGACGATAGGGTTTTTGGTCATAGCTGATGCGGACCATGAACACTTCGATCTCTAGCCCAAACATCGAGCCTGCCAGTGCCAATGATGAGCCCCACTGACCCGCGCCGGTCTCCGTCGCGATGCGCTTTACACCCTCTTCTTTGCAGAAGAAAGCCTGAGCAATAGCGGTATTGGGTTTGTGGCTGCCGGTTGGGCTTACGCCTTCATATTTGTAGTAAATCCGCGCTGGTGTATCGAGCGCTTTTTCGAGACGTCGGGCCCGATAGAGTGGGCTCGGTCGCCACTGCCGGTAAATGTCACGGACGGGTTCCGGGATATCAATGGCCCGTTCGCCGCTGACCTCCTGCATGATCGACGCCATCGGAAAGAGGGGGGCAAGATCATCCGGTCCGATGGGCTGACCTGTGCCGGGATGCAGAACCGGCGCAGGCGGCTCCGGCAAATCCGAAATAATGTTGTACCAGGAGCGGGGCAGATCGTCCTCGCTGAGTAAAAATTTCACTTGATCAGACATGCGGGCTTCCTCCGTTTTATACGTTTTGAGCAGCCATTCTGCGGGCTATAGGCCAGCTCTCTGATGACTTCTCGGTTTTGAAAAACAACACGACCTGTTCGGAGATAGGATCGACTTTAGATATCAGTACTCTAACAAAAGGTCCGAAGTGGCATGCGGCGGATCTTGGCCCGCAGCCCGTTCGCTTCGTCACCTCAGGGGCGCATCAATGGCAAATCACCACGCGTAGGAGAGCCCCAGCTTGAACGTGTTGTCGAGTTTCTCCAGCTCCTGAGGCACGCCGGAGTCGTAATCGAAGACAATTCGGCCCACCAATCCCAACCGATTGGTCAGCGGATAGGTAATGCTTACAAGGGTGTATAGCGATAAGTCGCTTGTATTGGTTAGGTTCCAGAGTCCAAGCTGCTTAATCTCGGTCTCGGTGGATCCACCGAGCAGGCGACTTTTGATGTCGAATGTCCACGTAAATCCGGGAAACTGCTCGCGATTCTCGTTGAGTCGGTTTTCATTTACGAAGGCGATCCCCGGCTCGAGGAGGAAATTAAATTTAGGGGAGGTGTACCACTGCTTGCCGTGGTAAAAGCCAAAAACATCCCGGCGGACCAATTCTGAGAACTTATCGGACTCAAAAAGGGCACGCGCCCCAAAATGGGTCGTATTCGAGAGGAATCGATCACTTTTAAAAATAACGGTGTACTTGTCTTTAGTTTTTTCACTGCTCTCGGTATCAAGCTCGCCGAAGGCTTCAAACTTCCAGCGGGTAGAAAGGTTTGCCCATGATGCCTTGAGATCAACGTCAAGTTCTGAGCTTTCGGTATTGCCGGTTTCTACTGAGTACGCCAAAGCCAGTTTGCCCGTTTTGTGGATGCCTCGACCCAACAACCAATCCTCTGGGTTTATGACGTCGATTTCGGTCAGAGAGTATTGCTGAACGCCAGACTCGGTGATGACGTCAAAAGGCGTTTGTGTCAGGTCCAGTTTGTTGACACGGATCACGCGCCCGTCCAGGAATTTAATAACCGTTGGGTTATCGGAACGAAGATGAGAGATATTTTCAAAAGAAGCCGTGATGAGGCCGACATTCTGTGACGCAAAAGAGAGCTTTCCGCCGCTCGCCCCTTTGATTTCACCAAAGAGGACCGATCCGCTTTTCAGTTCGATTTGATCGGGACGGGGCGTATCGGTGTTCTGTGCCAGGGTTGAAGGGGATGCCGTTGCGAAGAGAATCAACAGGAGCAAACGCGGCCAAGCGCGTAGATTATTGCTTTTAAAAAAGGTCACGATAGCAGGCAATTATTAGACTTGTGTTGCGTACATCCTCATTATAGGACACCGATAGGCCAGCGCCCCGATATCCCGAGCGAAATTGAATGTCTTTCGCTAGGGATAATAACTTTCCGCGATCAGCCTAAGTGGATACCGACGCGTCATTCGGGTTCGACGCGTGGTCTGCCAAGAAGCGGATGATCTCGCGCGACTCGCCCATCCATTCGTCAGGACGTTCCGGGATGACTCGCCGCAAAACGGGCACGGTGGCCCGAGCCCGAGCCGCGAGCAGTTCTGCCTCCCACTGTGGGTTTTCCCAGATGTTGCGTTCTTCGAGATCAATGCCCAGCTGCGCGGCGGCCTGTTTGACCATCACGCAGTAGCCGCACCAGTCACGGGTGTAGAGAATGAACTGTTCGTCAACGTGCATGGCAAATGGAGCGACTAGTCAGGCGCGCAACCCCCGGCTGTGGGACAGAAGGTAAAGGCTGATGACAAAGAAAACGGCGATAAACCCGCAAATCATCAGATATGAGAAACCGATGCTGACATCGCTGATGCCGAGAAAGCCGTAGCGAAATGTGTTGACCATATAAAGAATGGGGTTTGCTTTTGAGACGTTCTGCCAGAAATCGCTCAGTAGGTGAATCGAATAGAACACGCCTCCAAGGTAGGTCAGCGGCAATAGGACAAAGGTTGGTACGATCGCGACATCGTCAAAGGTCTTGGCAAAAATAGCGTTAACAAAGCCACCGAGGGAAAAGAGCACCGCGGTGAGAATCACTACGCTCCCGAGAACCCACAAGCTGAATACATTGAGATCCGTAAAGATCAGGGAGATACCCGTCACTATCAGACCCACCAGAATGCCCCGTGTTACCCCGCCAGAGATGTAGGCGAGCAAAATAATCAGATTGGGTGTAGGCGAGACAAGAAGCTCCTCAATCGATTTGCCCCATTTAGCGCCGAAGAAGGAGCTGACGACGTTCTGGTAACTTGCGTTTATGACAGACATCAGGATCAGTCCCGGGACCAGGAAATCCATGTAGTCAAAGCCGTCCATCTGGCCAATCCGATCCCCGATCAGACTGCCGAAGATAACGAAATAGAGCAGGGTGGAGATGGCTGGCGGCACCAGCGTCTGCTGCCAGATACGGGTAAACCGGGTGACCTCCTTGATCAGTATCGTCGTGAAGGCAATCAGCATTGCAAGTGGGTTCATGGTTTGTCACCGGGCGTTTTGCCCACCATGCCGACAAAAAGTTGTTCAAGACGGTTGGCCTTGTTGCGCATGCTGCGCACCCGAATCGATGCCTTGGACAGGGCGTCGTAAATGTCGTTAAGATGCTGACCGCTTCGGACATCCACTTCAAGTGTCGAGGCATCCACAAGTCGGGCAAAGTCGGCCCACTCGGTGGGGAGGGTATCGAGGGTGTTTTCGATGTCCAGGACGTAGGTTTCGAGATTGAGTTGCCGTAGCAGCGCGCGCATCGACGTGTTTTCGACCAATTCGCCGTGGTTAATGATGCCGATATGGCGACAGAGATTCTCGGCTTCTTCCAGGTAATGGGTGGTCAGAATAATGGTGGTGCCCGCGCTATTAATGTTACGCAGAAACTCCCACATGGACCGCCGGATTTCGATATCCACGCCGGCGGTGGGTTCGTCCAGGATGAGAAGGCGCGGCTCATGAACGAGCGCCCGAGCGATCATCAATCGTCGTTTCATTCCGCCCGAGAGGTGGCCCGCGCGATCATTGCGTTTATCCCATATCCCGAGCAGTCGAAGATACTTCTCCGTTCGCTCCGACGCGGTTCGTCGATCAATGCCGTAGTAGCCCGCTTGATTCCGAATAATCTGAAGCGGAGTCTCAAAAATATTGAAATTGAATTCCTGTGGCACGACGCCCAGAAACGATTTGGCTTTGGGGAAATCGCTGTCGATATCCACCCCAAACACCTCGACCCGCCCCGAGGACTTCAACACCAGTGAACTCAGAATGCCAATCACGGTCGACTTGCCCGCTCCGTTCGGTCCTAGCAACGCGTAAAAATCGCCTTCTTGAACGGAGAGGTCGAGTCCTTTGAGTGCGTTGACGCCGTTATGATACGTCTTGGCGAGACCGGTTGTTTTTAGGGCGTACGACACAGAAGAGGCGAGGTCTTATAAAGAACGAGGAGTGAATATGGGAGCACGATTACGGTTTTTCAAGGCGACGCGATGCTCACTGGCGCAGCACGCACTTTTCATAGAGATCTTTTAGTTGATCTTTTGGATCGTATCGGCGTTTGAGATTCTTGTAGGCTTCACCTCCGTAGATGCCCTCAAATTCGTCACGCTCGTAAAAACTCTCGGAGTAAAGTGACTTGATACCGCCTAGCCGGGCCACTTCCTTTTCAATGAGGCGGTTAAAGTGTCCTTTGGGGTGCTCCTGGCGGGTTTTGACGCCATCCCAGAAACCAAAATTGACGTATAGCGTGTCAGCCCGCATGGGAAACAGCGGGTAGTCACCGTCGTCGCGCGCATGGCGCGCAGGACAGATCCAAACCGGACGAATCCCAATCGACCGCTCGAAAAAAGCCAGAAATGCCGGAGCGTTCTCGATCGGAATATCGACATCCTGAATGACCGACTCCCGGTGGATCCCGGTCAGTCGATTGATCGTGCGAGTCAGTCCGACTCGGGTATTCCATCGCATGACCTTCTGGTACGAGATGGAGTTCAGCCGACGGGGTCCCAGCAGGCGGCGCATGAAGCCATTTTGGACATGAAGATTCTTGGAGCACCAGAACCAATCGGTATCCCAGCGCCAGAGGTAGTCACGCACCGTCAGATAGTCTTCGCTGCGGTTGCGGATGGATTGGTAGAAGATATCAAGATAGGTGTAATCGCTGGTGTAGGGTGCTTCATCGCAGAATTCGCCTAGAACGAGAACATGTTCAGAGGGCGAAAACACCACGCCGTCGACGAAGTTCGATGATCCTTCACAGGCATCCGCCAGTCGAGTGAAGAAGTCCCGTGCGCCATGACACTTGATGTGCGTCAAGCGCACAAAAGGCTTTACGGGAATGCCTTTAATTTTTAGCCTCAGGATATAGCCAAGCGTTCCATACGAGTTGGCGAGCCCGTAAAAAAGGTCGCGATGCTCGTTATTGGGCGTGCACAGAATCACGTCACCCGAGCCGAGCAGTACCTCCATCTCAAGGACGGTTTCATGCGGCAGGCCGTATCGAAAGGAGCTTGATTCAATGCCGATACCGCCTACCGCACCACCAATGGTGATGGATTTCAGCTGCGGCACGACGGCAGGCATTAGCCCATGAAGGAGAGCCGCGTCGGCCAGTTTTTCGTAGGTGACCATTCCTTCGGTATCGATTACCCGGCTTTCGGGATCAACGCTAAGAACGTGTTGAAAAGCGGTTACGTCGATGCCGGAGTGCTGACGCGCGCGCTCGCGAAACAGATTGGAGGTTTCCTTTTCAAGCCGGATGTCCCGACCTGCCCGATCCTGGACCATCCTGACGAGGCGCGCCCGGCGCTCCTCATAGGTTCTCGAGTCCAAGCGCCTAAAACCCTACGGTTTGACCATCTTTTCTTGGGTCGGAGCCGCCGGCATAGCCGTCGCCGCTCCTTATGATCACTTGTCCGCCGCCAAAAAGACCGGCTTTTTCATGAGGCAGCATTCGGTGACCGCGTTTGGCCAGATCGTCCTGTAGGTGAGAAAGGCCGCTCTCGACGGTCAGTGAGAAGTCCTCATGAACATGCCAGCGCGGAGCATCAAGAGCCTGTTGCGCAGAGCAACCGTGATGGACGATCGCATTTAACACCTGAATCTGTCCTTGGGGTTGGTGATGGGCACCCATCACGCCAAAGGCCATTAAGGGAGCCCCCTGGCGGGTCGCAAATGCCGGGATAATGGTATGAAAGGGCTGCTTATTCGGCCCCACTTGATTGGGATGGCCGGGTTCGAGCACAAATCCCGCCCCACGGTTCTGCATCGATATGCCGGTCCCCGGGACGACCATGCCTGAGCCAAAGTTGTCGTAGTGGGATTGAATCATCGATACCATCATGCCGTTGGCATCGGCAGTCGCCAGATAAACGGTACCGCGATCGCGAGGGAGTGTGATGTCCGGCGTTCGAGCAGTGTCCAAGCGGATCTCGCTAGCGCAGGCCTCCAAAAAGGCAGCGTCGAGCAGTTCATCGACCGTCACCCGCATCGTATGGGGGTCAGATACATGCCGATGCGCAAGGAAGAAGCCAGCTTTGATCGCCTCGATCTGCAAATGAATGCTGTCGCCCGAGAGCATCGGGTATCGATCAATGTTCAGATGCTGAAGAATGCCGGCAGCGATCAGCGTAACAATACCCTGCCCGCTTGGCGGAATCTGATGAACGGTGAGGCCGGCGTAATCCTGATGGATGCATTCTGTCCAGAATCCTTTATGGGCGCTTAGATCGTCGACGGTCATGGCGCCACCATGGCGAGCGCTGTCGGCGGCGATTTTTTTCGCGAGGGCGCCTCGATAAAAACTCTCTCCTTTGCTCCGAGCGATCTCGGACAGGGTATCGGCCATTCCCGTGCAGGAGAATCGCTCGCCCAATTTCGGCGCCCGGCCGTTGATGGTGAAGGTTTCAGCAAAGCCGTCTCGATCAGCAAATGGCGCAAACGAGCGATCCCAGTCTTGAGCAAGTACAGGCGATACGAGATAGCCCTCACGAGCATAAGTGATGGCTTGCTCAAAGAGTTGCTCAAACGGCAGCACGCCAAACCGCTCGGACAGTTGCACCCAGGTATCGACCGCCCCCGGCACGGTTACGGTATCCCAACCGTTCTCAGGCATGGCCTTACGGCCGGCGAAGTACTCCGGCGACCATCCGGCAGGAGAGCGCCCGCAACCATTGAAGCCGTGCAGGCCAGAGTCATCAGCCACGATGGCAAAGGCATCGCCACCGATGGCGTTCATCGTGGGTTCAACAACCGTGAGACAAACGGCGGTGGCAATCGCGGCATCCACAGCATTGCCCCCGGCGCGCAGCATCTCCAGTCCGGCCTGAGCGGCGAGCGGTTGTGACGTGCTGACCATTTGCCTCGCGTAAACCGTTGACCGTCGAGAGGCGTGGACGTGATCGGCGTCTATTTTTTCAAACATGAGCTTCGAACCGGTGAGATAAACAGGCGCCGTCGAGGGCGTTATGCCACCGCCCCGCGCCTATGGAACGGGCCGAGAGTCTAGCACTCGCTTTTTGATCTCGGTAGCCGAAGCGCCGCTAACGCGTCGCTAAGCCGTTGGGCCGCAAAGACTCTCGAGGTGGTTTAGTAAGGCGTCGAAGTGGCCCTTTTCACGCGCCATGTCGTCGCGGAGCCGCGTGTTGCAGTGCGCCGCTAGTGGCATCAGAAGGTTCTCCCAGCGATAACGAACGGGTTCCTGCGGCCGGACGTCGGCCATAAGTATCCTGGCCTGCCGTTGCTCAGGACCATCAAACCAGGCGGCCTCTCCTCGGCTTCTGACGATGTCCAGATGAGCCATCCCTTCGCCCGCAATAAAGGTATGCAGGCCTTGATCATCTCGCTCAATGGAGGCATGGATATGTCCATTCAGGATATTTCGCACGCCGCGATTAAGCAGTTCCGATCGCAACCACTCTCCTTCACCAAAATTTTCAATGCTGTGATCGGTCGGCTGTTGCTCGGGTGAACGCAAATCGGTGATCGGCCGATGAGAGAAAACGACGTAGTCACGAATGCCCGGATTTTCGGAGAGGTGAGGCATTTGGCTTAGCAGCACGCCCCGTTGGCCGGCTGACCAGGGAATCGTGTCGGTGGCCGTGTCGAGGTTAACGAACTGTATACCGCCCAGGCGGAAGATCGAGTTGCGTGGGCCGACGCTTTCCTCAAACCAGTGCAGCAATTGCCGGTCCCAGGTTCGCACGACATCATGATTACCGATCGCGGCGTAGACAGGTAGGGGGCTCGAAGAAAGATGCTTGAGCGCAGTTTGATCGTCACCCGGCTGGTAGTAAATATCGCCAATCAGAAGAAGAAATTTTGCACCCAGTGCCTGAGCACGCTCCAGGGTCCAGGCAAGTTCGCGGTCGCCCCCCGTGTCGCCAATCGCGGCAAAGGTAAATTCGTCCGCAAAAGGCACGTGCCAATGCAGGACCCCTTGCGGGATATCTTTAATCTCGCCGGTCACCCGTCGATTGAGGCCGTCAATGCGTTCTTCAAGATTTACCACTCCCGGAGACGGCGTCAGAACAGCGTCGGGATGAATGTTATCGAGGTGAAGGTCAAAACGCCCCGTAACCTGCAGGCGAGGCTCAGGCTCGAACGCTCGCCAAAGAAGCGAGGCCTCATCGTCTCTCACAAAAAAAGCGCCATCAGCGGCCACAGCGAATGTTCCGGAGCGATGCGTTGCCTGGTGCGACACGTGGCGGGGTTCGGGCATGAACGGCAGCCGCACGCCGCGCATGGCAAGCGCGCTGAGCCCGGTGCCGGCCGCCACCAGTGCAAGCGACGTTAAAAACTGACGACGGGGGGAGGACGCTGCCATTTGATTCAACTGCTAAAGGTTCAGACCGTCGATGTCACACCACCTACCGGTCGCGAAGCGCGATACGTCCGAAACGGTGTTTTCAGGATTGCCTGCGGCGCATAGCGAGCCGCGAAATTAACGAAGCCAGTCTACCACTGACCCTACTGCCTCTCGTGAAAGGCGGGTCGCTCTCAGAAGGGATCACTCGTCGCTGTCGCGAATGATGGTTGCGAGCGCTTCCAGATCTAGAATGGTAATGGCCTGCCGCGAGGCATCAATGATGCCTTTTCTTTTGAGACTGTTGAGAGCGCGGGTAACGCTTTCGCGCGTTGAGTTGGTCCGGCTGGCAAGATCAGCATGAGTCGGGGCAGGGGCAATGTTGGCTTGATTGGGGCCAGTGGGAAAGGTTCGGGCTAGCCGGAGGAGTTCTGCGTGAATCCGGTTTCCGGTGTTGAGTGCGCTGAACTCGAAGAGCTTCTCGTCGGCGTCCCTCAGGCGCTTGGCGAGTTCCATCATCAACGCGCGCATCACGGAAGGGCTGTCGTTTAACAATTGGTTAAATAGCGGTGCACTCAGGCTGGCCAGCAGCGTTTCGTCAAGGGCCACGACGGAGCTGGAGCGCGGTCGCCCATCGAGTGCGGCAAGCTCGCCAAACGTGTCGCCTCGATTCAGCTCGGCAAACGTAATCTCTTTGCCTTTTTCGGAGTAGATTTTTGCGCTGACTCGACCGCTACAGACAAAGTAGACCTCGTTTGATGCAGTCTCCTGAGTGACGACCTCTCGAGACGCTTCGCAGCGCGACCACTGACATTGCTCGGCGATCGCGGTTAATGTCTCGTCATCCAGGTTGTTCAGGATGCGAATATGCCGCAAGGCGCTCGAACTGACGGCACCGCCTAATTTTTCGCTCACAAGCTGACCTCTCCGTAGCTGATGCGAAGTATTTTCGTATGGAATAGCTGTATTCGCAAATCAGAAATCCTTAAAAACGCCGGTTTTGATCCGGCGTTGAACTTTATGCTTAAGATCAGCCCATGAGAGGGGATTACCCGTCAAGAATTGTCTGCCTAACTGAGGAAACCACCGAGACGCTTTATCGCATCGGTGAATCCGATCGCATTGTCGGCATCTCCGGATTCACGGTACGCCCCTCTCGGGCGCGCAAGGAAAAGCCGCGAGTCAGTGCGTTCACCAGCGCCAAAATCGATCGTATTCTCGCGCTTTCGCCCGACCTCGTTCTTGGTTTTTCAGATCTTCAGGCCGACATCGCGCGCGAACTGATTGGGGCCGGGATAACGGTCATGGTGTTTAACCATCGGTCCGTAGATGGAATTTTGAGCATGATGCGAACCCTGGGCGCGATGGTCGGCGCGAGTGATCGGGCCGAGCGCCTGATTGATGAATGCGTTGACTTGCTCGCCGCGGCAAAAGCCGCGGCACCCTCACGCCGACCCAAGGTGTATTTTGAGGAGTGGGACGTTCCGCAGATCTCGGCCATTCGCTGGGTTTCGGAACTCGTAGGGATTGCAGGTGGAGATGATGTTTTCCCGGAACTTGCACAGAAGCCCGATGGAAAAAGTCGAATCATCTCGGATCCTGAGGAAGTGGTCAGGCGACAACCGGACATCATTATCGGTTCGTGGTGCGGCAAGAAATTCCGCCCGGAAAAAGTGATGGCCCGGCCCGGGTGGGCGGCGATCCCGGCGGTCAAGCAGCGAACGCTTTATGAAATCAAATCCGCAGACATCCTGCAGCCTGGCCCCGCGGCCTTGACCGATGGGCTGAAGCAACTGCGCGAGATCATAGCGGACTGGCAGGCCCAATCAGGGATGTCTTGATTCTCCTGCGGGACGTTACTGCGACACCACCGCTTCGTCGGTCACAGCAAGATCCAATGCAGCGCTGATCAGCGCGCGGGTGTAGGGGTGCTCGGGATGGGTGAACAATGGCTCCGCCTGCCGATGCTCGACGACTTTGCCCGCCTGCATGACCATAATCTCATCGGCTAGGGCTCGCACGACCCGAAGGTCATGACTGATGAAGAGGTACGTCAACTGATGATCTGATTGCAGCTGCAACAAAAGATCGATCATCTGGCTCTGAACCGATCGATCTAAAGCAGAGGTGGGCTCATCCAGCACGATGAGTTTTGGCTTCAGGATCAGCGCTCTGGCAAGCGCGATCCGTTGCCGCTGGCCGCCGGAAAATTCATGTGGGTAACGCCCTCGCGCGTTGGGATCGAGACCCACCTGTTCAAGGACATCAATCAATCGATCGTCCGTCTCCTTCTCAGTGGCTAGTCGATGAGCAATCAACCCTTCCGCAATGATCTCGCCGACGCTCATTCGGGGACTGAGTGAGCCGAAGGGATCCTGAAAGACGATCTGCATCTCCCGTCTAACGGGCTTAAGGGCCTTTCCAGATAATCCGTTTATGGATTGCCCATCAAAACGTATATGTCCGCGACTGAAGATCAGCCTTATGAGAGCAAGCGCAAGCGTGGTCTTGCCGGATCCGCTTTCCCCCACGATTCCCAGGGTTCGGCCCCGGCGCAGCTGAAAATCCACCCCGTCGACGGCCTTGATGTGGTCTACGGTTCGGCGAAGCACCCCCCGGCGAACAGGAAACCACACGCCAAGCTGTTCAGCCGAGAGAAGCACCGGGTCCTGCCGATCGATCCGGTGTTTTCTGCCTTTTGGCTCGGCTTGAATAAGCGCACGTGTGTAGGGTTCTTTTGCTTCCTTAAAAATGGCGGCCGTGGCGCCTTCTTCGACAATTCGACCACGCTGCATTACATAGACACGGTCGGCGGTTTTTTCGACCAGGCTGAGATCGTGTGTAATCAGAAGCAAAGCCATTCCGCGCTCGCGACAAAGCTGATTCAGCAGGGCAAGAATCTGGGCTTGGGTCGTCACGTCGACGGCTGTGGTGGGCTCATCAGCAATCAGCAGCGCGGGATCGTTGGCGAGAGCCATGGCGATCATGGCGCGCTGGCGCTGCCCACCGGAGAGTTGATGAGGCCATGCATCGAATTGCCGCTTTGGGTCGCGGATGCGCACCTGATCCAGAAGCGATAAGGCCTGCTCTTTTGCTGCCCGCTCCCGAAGGCCTTTGTGCAGCATCAGCGTTTCGCATATTTGTTTGCCGATCGTGTGCAGGGGATTCAGCGAGACCATCGGCTCCTGGAAAATCATGGCGATCCTGCCACCGCGTACACCGCGCAGGACGTTTTCAGATGCGCCGAGTAATTGGCTATCCCCGAAATGAATAGCGCCTGAGGGATGGGAAGCCCGCGGATAGGGGAGCAGGCCGAGAACGGAGGCAGCGGTAACGGATTTGCCCGACCCGGATTCTCCAACAATAGCGACACGCTCGCCGCGATCAATGCGGATCGACACGTTGCGCACGGCATCAACCGGACCCTCCGGCATGCTGAATCGCACCGAGAGATTTTCAATCCGAAGAATAGTGTCAGCAGACGACGGCATTAGGTCTGATCGATGGTTTTTCTCGGGTCGAACGCGTCTCGCACGGCCTCGCCCACAAAGATCAACAGGCTCAGCATCAGGCCAATAACGACAAACCCGGTCAGACCCAGCCAGGGCGCCTGCAGATTGGATTTGCCCTGCGCGAGCAGTTCACCCAGTGACGCGGAGCCCGGCGGCAGGCCGATCCCGAGAAAATCGAGCGAGGTCAGCACCGTGACGGAGCCGGCGAGCGTAAATGGCAAGAACGTGATCGTTGCCACCATGGCATTGGGCAGCAGGTGGCGAAACATAATGACGACATTGCTTACGCCAAGCGCTTGCGCTGCCCGGACATATTCAAAATTTCGAGCACGGAGAAACTCAGCCCGCACGACGCCGACAAATCCAATCCATGAGAACAGCAATAAGAGCCCTAACAGCCACCAAAAGTTAGGCTCGACGACGCTCGCGAGGATGATCAACAGATACAACGTGGGCAGACCCGACCAGACTTCGATAAAACGCTGCGCCAGCAGATCTGTCCACCCGCCAAAATAGCCCTGAAGGGCTCCTGCGCTGACACCGATGACCGCGCTGACGAGAGTCAGCGTGAAACCAAAAAGAACGGAAATTCGAAAACCGTAAATCGCCCTTGCCAGCACGTCGCGCGCCTGGTCATCGGTGCCCAGCCAGTGATCGTGATCCGGCGCCGAGGGCGCCGGCGTGGGCAAATCCCAGGCGACGGTTTGGTGGTGATAGCGAATGGGCGGCCACAGCATCCAGCCGTGCGTATTGATAAGCTCTGCCACGTAAGGATTGCGATAGTCAGCCTCGGTCAAAAAGTCCCCACCGAAAGCGGTCTCCGGGTAGGCCTTGAAGATGGGCAGAAACACCTCACCCTTGTGTACCACCACAAACGGTTTATCGTTGGCAACGAACTCTGCGAAAAGAGACAGCGTGAAAAGGGTCAGGAAGATCCAAAGCGACCACCAACCGCGGCGATTGGCTCGAAACTTCTGAAGTCGGCGACGGGTCAGCGGACTTAAGCGGGTTTTACTCACTCAGCGCTCCCGGCTCTCGAAATCAATACGCGGATCAACCAGCGTGTAGGTCAGATCACCGACCAGACTCATTACGAGCCCCAACAGCGAAAAGAAGAAGAGCGTCCCGAACATCACCGGATAGTCTCGAGCGAAGGCGGCCTCGAATCCCAGAAGGCCTAGCCCGTCTAAGGAGAAGATAATCTCGATGAGCAGTGATCCGGTGAACAGAATGCCGATGAACGCCGAGGGGAATCCGGCGATCACAATCAGCATGGCATTTCTGAAGACATGCCCGTAGAGCACGCGTTTTTCGCTCAGACCCTTCGCCCGGGCAGTCATGACGTATTGCTGGTTGATCTGATCGAGAAAGGAATTTTTAGTCAGCATGGTCAGCGTCGCAAATCCGCCAATCGTCATCGCCATCACCGGCAGAGCCAGATGCCAGAAGTAATCGAGAATGCGTGCGGGCCATGACAGGGATGCCCAGTTTTCCGAGGTGAGCCCGGCTAGGGGAAACCAATCGAAGTAACTGCCGCCCGCGAACAGAACCAGCAAAAAGACAGCAAACAAAAAACTCGGGATAGCGGTTCCGATCACTACGACCAGACTGGTCCACACATCGAATCGACTGCCGTCGCGCACCGCTTTTGTGATTCCAAGCGGTATGGAAATCAGGTAGACCAGCAGCGTCGTCCAAACCCCCAAGGAGATGGATACCGGCATTTTGTCGAGCACCAGATCCACCACAGAGCGGTCTCTGAAAAAGCTCTCTCCAAAATCGAAGAGCAGGTACTTTTTCATCATGTCGACGAAGCGCTCATACAGCGGCTTATCAAAGCCAAATCGCTTTTCGAGCTCGCGTATGAAGTCGGGATCAAGACCCTGAGCGCCTCGGTACTTGCCGCCAAAGCTATCGCTTGCCGCGCCCGTTGACAGCATCTCGGTGGAGCCGCTGCGACTGGCGCGTTCCGTGATATCGGCACCGACGCCGGTCAACTGGGAGATCATCTGCTCCACGGGGCCACCGGGCGCAATCTGGATGACTAGAAAATTGATCAGCATGATCGCGAACAACGTCGGGATCATGAGAAGCAGTCTTCGGACGATGTACGCGCTCATGAGTGAAAGCAGGAGAAGGCTCGCGATCGGGCGGCGCTTATCTCATCGAAAATCAGGACCGGGCCTTTTCCAGGGCGCTCGCCTTGGCGGGATCAAACCACCAGCGGTCGGTCATCACGCCTGTGCGGACCGGGATGTCGGGGAATCCAAACTTATCCCAGTACAGCACCCGATCCGCGCGAATGTGCCAGTGCGGCACGACGTAATGACCGGATCGCAAGACTCGATCGAGCGCGCGGGTTCGGGCATTTAATTGTTCGCGTGTTTCTGATCGCAGCATCAAGTCGATGAGCTCATCGACGACCGGATCCTTGATGCCGGCAAGGTTTCGGCTGCCGGGCGAGTCGGCTGCCGCCTGACTCCAGTACTCCATCTGTTCGTTGCCCGGTGTCTCGCTTTGACCCCAAACCCAAACCAACATGTCGAAGTCGAATTGGCGGAAGCGGTTAATGTATTGGTTTTCGTCGACCAGCCGGACTTTAGCCTCGATGCCCAGACGCTGCAGGTTGCGAATATAAGGAAGCGCGATGCGTTCAAATGCGGGCGTGACCAGGAGGATTTCAAACTGAAAGGGTTCGCCGGTTTTGGTATTGACCCGCTTCAGATCCTTGACGATCCAGCCGGCGTCGCTGAGTAGCGCACTGGCGCGTTTGAGGTTTTCCCGAAGGTATCCGCTACCGTCGGTTTCAGGCGGCAGGTACGCCTGCCCCAACACCGACGGTGAAATTTTCCCTATTAATGATTCAAGAATCGTTTTCTCCTCTCCCTCGGGAAGTCCCGTGGCGGCGAGATCGGAATTGGAGAAAAAGCTAGTGGTCCGGGTGTACTGACCATTGAAGAGGTTACGGTTGGTCCATTCGAAGTCAAAGGCCAGGCCCAATGCTTCTCGGACGCGACGGTCCGAAAAGAGGTTCCGTCGGGTGTTCATCACGAACGCCTGCATCCCTGTGGGCATCTGGTGTGGAACCAGCTCTTTTTTCAACAATCCTTTTTTGACCACGGTGACGTCGTACTCCTCGGCCCAGGCTTTCGCCTGATTTTCGGATCGGAAATCAATGTCGCCAGCCTTGAGCGCCAGGCGGATCGGTGTGGCATCCCGAAAGAAATCAGTGCGGATCGTATCGAAATTGCCTAGACCGCGACGCACCGCAAGATCCACGCCCCAGTAATCGGCCACCCGGCTTTGTACGGTGAAACGTCCCGCCTCGTAGCCGGTGATCTGATAGGGGCCGCTGCCCAGCGGAGGATCAAGCGTGGTAGCCGAGAAATCACGCGTTGCCCAGTAATGTTTGGGCAAGACAGGCAATTGACCGACAATCAGCGGAAGCTCGCGGTTGTCAGTCTCGTTGAAATCGAAACGAATCCGAAGCGGGTCCAGTACCGTAGCCTTATCTACAGACCCGTAGTAAAAGCGATATTGTGGGCTTCCTTTCGACACCAGGATCTCGAACGACCAGGCCACGTCTTCTGCCGTGACCGGCGTGCCATCATGCCAGCGGGCCTCGGGCCGTAGTTCAAATATCACCCACGACCGATCTTTCGGCCACTCCATGCTTTTCGCGAGCAGCCCGTAACCGGTAAAGGGCTCATCTGCGCTGGTGACCAGAAGGGTTTCCACGGCTCCGGTGCTAACCGCGTTGCCCTTCGGAATAAAGGGGTGGAAACTGTCAAAACTACCCTGCGCGCCGAGTCTGAGTGTGCCGCCCTTGGGCGCGTCTGGATTGGCATAGTCGAAGTGATTGAAATCCGGTCCGTAGCGGGGAATTTCGGAGTCAAACATAGAGATGGCGTGACTACGAGTCACCTCCTCGCCATGGGCAAGCGCGGTGCTGAGAAGGACACACAACGAGATTATCCATCGCATCGTGTCATTATATCTGGGACATCTTTAATCCTTTCATCAGTCGCGCCGCCTGAAAACCCAATCTATGGCAAAAATCGCTCGAGTCTCCCGAAAGCCTCTGCTGGGCAAAGGTCCGGCGCCACGTATCGATTCGGCTTTTTCGCGAGCCGTGCTGCGCTGGTTCGACGTTTATGGCCGACATGACCTGCCTTGGCAGCGCAATCGCGATCCGTATCGGATATGGGTCTCGGAAATCATGTTGCAGCAGACGCAAGTGACAACGGTGATTCCCTACTACGAGCGATTTCTTTCTCGATTTCCCGACCTTAAAACCCTGGCACGGGCCCGAATCGATTCCGTCCTGGCGATATGGACGGGTCTTGGCTATTACGCTCGCGCCAGAAACCTGCATCAGGCAGCCCGGGTTATTGAGAAACGCTTTCACGGGGTATTCCCCGATCGATTAGAGGATGTCATGGACCTGCCCGGCGTGGGGCGGTCAACTGCCGGAGCGGTGTTGAGTTTTTCCAAGCACCAGCGCCATCCTATCCTCGACGGTAACGTGCGTCGGGTGTTGGCGCGCTGCTTTGCGATCCCCGATGATGTAACCACACAGCGGGGCCAGCAACCGCTCTGGGACATCGCCGAGGGCTTGTTACCGGTCAAAGGATCGCGCGTCGCCGCATTTAATCAGGCGATGATGGATCTCGGCGCAACGCTTTGCACCCGTCGGAACCCGGCGTGTACCCGTTGCCCGCTGAGAACCCGGTGTCAGGCGCAGGCGCTCGGAGAGCCGGAGCAGTATCCGGTCAAAAAAAGACGTCGAGAACGGCCCACGAAAGAGACGCGCCTTCTGATTTTGAGGACACCCGATGGCCATGTGCTGCTTTGCCGCCGGCCCGCCCGCGGGGTTTGGGGGGGTCTCTGGGGTTTTCCGGAGTGCGAATCCAATCGTGACCCGGAGCAGGCAATTCGAGAGATTTTTGGGGTAAACGCAAGGTGGAGGAGGGGCTTACCGTCGGTCGAGCATGGGTTTTCGCATTTCACCCTCAGGATGAAACCCGAAGTCCTCACCGTTAGCGGCCCTGCAGCAGATAAAATGCAAGAGCGGGACAGGCGCTGGGTTGATCCAGGGTCCATCGGGCGCTTAGGGATGGCGGCGCCCACGAAAGTAATGTTAGATCAGCTAGATAAGGAATCAAATGGCCAGTAAGGTGCACTGCGTGGTTTTGAACCGGGAAGGAGACGCTTTAGATCGCGCGCCCTGGCCGGGGGAGCTGGGCAAGCGGATTCTTCAGGAAGTATCCCGTGAGGGCTGGCAGCAGTGGCTGGCGAAACAGACCATCCTGATGAACGAGCGGCGGCTCAGCCCGATGAACCCCGAGCACCGGGTCTACCTTGAGTCTCAGATGGAAGCTTTCTTTTTTGGCGATGGGGGCGACGACCCGCCGGGTTGGATCCCGCCGAAAAACGATAAAAATTGATATAATTCACAGCCTTACCGCGCAGTTTCCGGACCCACGGCGAGTTCATTTCAAGATGAGTGACATGAGTATCCGGGCGCGTGAAAGCGGGGCGGGAGGCGATGGTGTAGCACTTCGGCGCCGGACAATCCGCGTGCGGGTGTGATCCGCGACCCATTTTGAATTCATTAATGCCTTGCTTCATCGGATCTGCCGGAGGCAAGGCGTTTGTTAGGCGTTTGTAAAGGAGCAGACATGACCGACTCAAAACCACATAGCCCCTTTGGGCTTGAGCACCACGGGCTTCGCAATCTGGGTTCGGTGCATTGGAACCTCAACCAGGCGGCACTTACCGAGCATGCGATTCGCAAGGGTGAGGGATGCTTAAGTGCTGAGGGGCCGTTGGTGGTCAAGACCGGTCAGCATACCGGCCGATCCGCAAACGACAAGTTCGTCGTGCGTGATGAACATACCGAGAACGAGATCTGGTGGGGCAAGGTGAATGTCCCCTACGAGCCGGCCCGTTTCGAGGCCTTGTTCGCTCGCATGGTCGAGTATCTTGAGGGCAAGGAGTTGTTTATTCAGGATTGTTTCGCCGGGGCTGATCCCGATCGACGTTTGCCGGTGCGTATCATCAACGAACTGGCCTGGCATAGTGCGTTTGCCCGAAACATGTTTATCGCCGGGAGCGATGAAGAGCAGGCCACGCACGAGCCGCGCTTCACCGTTATCAATGCGCCCGGTTTCACCGCAGACCCGGCCGTCGACGGCACTAATTCGCCCACGTTTATCGTGGTCAATTTCAGCCGCAAGCTGGTGATCATCGGTGGGACCAGTTACGCCGGCGAGACCAAGAAGTCCATCTTCAGCATCATGAACTATCTTCTGCCGCGCCAGGGGGTGTTATCCATGCATGCCTCTGCCAACATTGGTCATGATGGCAGTACGGCGGTTTTCTTCGGTCTTTCCGGCACGGGAAAAACGACGCTGTCCGCAGACGCGTCCCGTACGCTTATCGGTGATGACGAGCACGGCTGGAGCGAGAACGGTATCTTTAATTTCGAAGGGGGATGCTACGCAAAAGTGATCAATCTCTCGGAGGAGCAGGAACCCGAGATCTACAAAACCACCCGCACGTTCGGCACGATCCTGGAAAACGTGGTGCTGAATGAGTCCACACGCTCCATCGATCTTAATGATGGCTCGCTGACGGAAAACACGCGGGCGTCGTATCCGATCACGCAGGTCCCAAATGCCACGCTGGCCGGTCGTGGTGGCCAACCCAAGAACATTGTCTTTCTGACCTGTGATGCGTTTGGTGTGTTACCGCCTGTGGCGAGGCTATCGCCGGCACAGGCCATGTATCACTTCATCAATGGGTACACGGCAAAAGTGGCGGGCACTGAAAAGGGTGTGACCGAACCGGTGCCGACTTTCAGCCCCTGTTTTGGTGGTCCTTTCCTGCCCCTGCATCCGCGTCAATATGCAGAGCTCCTAGGTGACAAGATTGAAAAGCACGACGTCAAGGTCTGGTTTATTAACACCGGCTGGACGGGGGGTGCCTATGGCGAGGGCAAGCGCATGGCCATCAACCACACGCGAACGATCGTCAACGCGGCGCTCGACGGTAAGCTCGACAGTGTCGAAACCGTCACGGACCCGATCTTTGGTCTGGAAGTACCGACGGAATGCCCCGGCGTACCGTCCGACGTACTGAATCCGCGCTCGACCTGGGCGGATGCTGATGCTTACGATGCGCAGGCGAAAAAACTCGCTGGGCTGTTTCAGGATAATTTCACCAAGTATGCGGATGACGTGCCCGAGGACGTCAAGCTCGCCGGACCGCTCGCTGCGTAGACGACGCACGGTGTCGAGGTGCCCGCGCATCCGCACGGGCACTTTGGTCGGATAGACAGGCCGCCATGTAAGCGACGGGTCGATGACGCCATCTTCTTCCCCAACTTCTTTGGCGTCGCGCATATGGAGCCGCGACGCTAGCGTGTGGGCTGCCGACAGCGCTACCCAGTCGAACATTGCAAATCGCCTGGGCTGGTTAGACGGACCTCAATGGCTCGCCTCCCACACCGGGTCGCTGAGTGAGTGGGCGACAGACCTGCGGTCGCGTGGATTCACGCAGGCGGTTTTGATCGGCATGGGTGGCTCGAGTCTTGCAGCCGAGGTGATCGCTGACGTGTTGGGGCCGGCGGCGGACGGTTTGTCTCTGACAGTGCTCGATAGCACGCATCCGGATGCCATCAACGCTGCCCTCGGTGGCCGAGCGTGGTCACGCATTCTTTTTCTGTTTTCGTCCAAGTCGGGAAGTACGATCGAAGTCCAGAGCTTGTGCACCTGGGTGATGGAAAACTTGGAAGAGCAGGGGATTGCCGAGCCTGGCGCGCAGTGTGTCGCCATTACCGATCCCAATAGCGCGCTCGCTGAACTGGCCACACAGCGGCGTTTTCTGGACTGCATTGAGAACCCGACGGATATCGGCGGCCGGTTTTCGGCTCTGAGTGCTTTTGGTATGGCGCCAGCGGCCCTGATGGGCGCCTCTCTTGAGGCGATGAGTCAGCACGCCACCCTTATGGCAGCCGCCTGCCGCAAACTCGAGCCCGCGGCCAATCCCGGCCTGGAGCTGGGGCAATGGCTGTTCGCCCAATCGCAGCAGGGTCGGGACTGTCTGCAGCTGGTGATCGAGGAACGCTATGCGTCGCTTGCGTCATGGATCGAGCAGTTGGTGGCAGAGAGTCTTGGTAAAAACGGCAAAGGCCTGCTCCCGCTCTCTGGCGCAGAGCCGGCGGCGCCCACCTCGCGATTGGCTCGAGTCATTATTGGCGCGTCGCAGAGCAACACGTTTTGGCAGTCGGTTAGCGTCGATTCTGAAGACGATGTACCGGCCTTTTCGATCCGACTTGACGCGGATGAGGCGCTGGGCGGGGAGTTCTTCAGGTGGAGTTATGCGACGGCGGTGGCCGGGGCTTTAATGGACGTTAATCCCTTTGACGAACCGGATGTGGCAGCCAGTAAGGCGATCACCCGCCATCTGCTCGATGCTGAGGGGCTTAATGACGAACCGCAGATTACCCCGTGGACAGAGCTTCAAGCGGCGCTCGAGAGCGCACCCCCAAAAAGTTATCTGGCGATTCTCAACTATATGGCGCCCGACCCGGTGATCAGCGATCTTATCGAGGACTTCGCTGGGCGCGTTCGCGATCGGTTCGGGTTGCCCGTAACGGTTAATGTCGGCCCGCGTTATTTGCATTCCACGGGTCAGCTCCATAAAGGCGGCTCGCCCGAGGGCATATTTCTTTTCCTGCGCGGCGAATCAGAGTTTGACCTCGATATTGTGACTGAAGACTTCGGGTTTGCCGGTCTCAACCAGGCTCAGGCGATGGGGGATTGTGCCGAGCTGGCGCGCCGTGGGCGAACGGTCAGCTGGGTAGAGCTTGACGGCAACCGCTTTTCCCAGATTCAGGGGCTTAGATTGATCCTGCAGGAGTGTCTTGAGGGATGAAACCGATTCGCGCGATATCGTTTGATCTTGACGATACCTTGTGGGAGATCTGGCCGGTTATCGACCGGGCCGAGACCGCGCTGCATGAGTACATTTGCGAGGCGTTCCCCTTGATTGGACAGCATCATGGGCCGCAGGATCTGCGTCTGCACAGAAACCGTCTGAACGAAGAGCGACCGGATCTGGCCCATGACTTGACCGAATTACGACGGGTGTCATTTGAGAGGTTGTTGGTTCGTTATGGCTATGATGCGACCGCTTCGCATGCATTGGTCGAGCGATTTCTCGATTTGCGACACGACGTGACGTTGTTTCCGGACGTGCTACCGGCGCTGGAGGCGCTGAGCCGGAAGTTTCGCCTCATTGCGTTGTCTAATGGCAATGCCGACGTGGTTCGTCTCGGCATCGGACGCTACTTCTCGGGGCAGGTGAGCGCGCGAAGCGCCGGCGTGAAGAAGCCTGACCAGCGGATATTCGACCAGGCCTGTGCGCTGGTTGAACTTCGGCCTGATGAGATCCTGCACGTGGGTGATCATCCGCTTGAGGATGTGATGGGGGCTCAGCAGGCCGGTCTTCAGGCGGTGTGGGTGAACCGAAACGGAAACGAATGGCCCCATGGTACCAGTGCCCATGCGGAAGTGTCCGACCTCGCCCAACTGGTCACGCTGCTCGTTGAGTCAGACGACTCGGTTGGCTGAGGGATTAGCGGTGGATCGTAAGGTTGATGTCGCCATCCTGGGCGCCGGAACAGCCGGTCTCAGCGCCATGGCGCAGGTTCGTCGGGCCAAGAAATCATTTGTTCTCATAAACGGTGGCGAACTGGGAACGACCTGCGCTCGAGTGGGCTGCATGCCGTCCAAAGCGCTTATTCAGGTTGCGCATGATCTGCATCGGCGAGAGATTTTTGACCGCGAGGGAATAGAGGGTGGCGAGGCGCTGTCCGCCAACTGGCCCAACACCATGGAGCACGTTCGTGATTTGCGCGACATCCTGGTAGACCGGGTGCTGGCCAACTCAACCGATCAGATGGGCGATGAGTTCATTGAAGGCTACGCGCGTTTTATTGAGCCTTACGTGCTGCAGGTGGGTGAGCAAAAAATAAGCGCGGACCGTATTGTGCTGGCTTGCGGGACCCGCCCCGTGGTGCCGCCGTCGTGGGCAGACTTTGGGGAGCGAATCCTGACCAGCGACACGGTGTTTGAGCTCGAGGATTTGCCTCGCTCGATCGCCGTAGTCGGATTGGGCGTCATTGGCCTGGAACTCGGGCAGGCGCTTTCTTATTTGGGTGTCTCGGTCACCGGCTTTGATCAGCAAGAGACCCTGGCAGGGATAACCGATCCAACGGCACGCCAGAGCGCCATCGAGTTGATGAGTCGCTCGTTTCCTATCTATCTGGGTCACGCGGTTGAGCTCAAGGAAGAGGCGGGCCAGATTCGGGTTAACGCAGGTGACCAGTCAGTGGTGGTCGATTCGGTCCTTGCTTCGATGGGGCGTCGCGGTAATCTTGACTGGCTTGCTATGGAAAACTCGGGAGTGGATTGCGACGCGCATGGCCAGCCGATATTTGATCGCCATACGATGCGCTGTGGTGAGAGTCGAGTTTTTATTGCTGGGGATATTTCAGGCACCGATCAGGTGTTGCATGAAGCAACCGACGAAGGACGCATTGCTGGTTATAACGCGGCCCGAGATAGCGCGGTGGCTTTCAAACGAAAAACACCCCTGGCGATCACATTCACCTCGCCGAATATCTGCCAGATAGGCGTCGCTTTTGATGATCTGCCGGCTGATCAGGTTGAGATGGGAGAGATGCGATTGGGGCCAGTGGGACGGGCGCTTATCATGGGGGCCAATCGCGGTTTGCTTCGTGTTTATGCGGAGCGATCCACCGGGCGATTGCTTGGAGCCACCCTGATTGCTGAGCGGGCTGAGCATCTGGCGCACCTTCTGGCTTGGTGTATCGATGAGCGCATGACCGTTCTGCAGATGCTCCGAAAGCCGTTTTATCATCCCTCGATGGAAGAGGCGTTGCAGGGCGCGTTGCGTGACGTATTCCCCAAGCTAAATCAAAAAACCGATTCGGCCGATGCCCCGCCAGAACTAGAGGCGTTGCACGAACCCGACTCGTCGACTAGCGTTTGATCGGTTCGAGCGTGCCCAAGAACGTCGGAAAGTGATCGCGCTGTCGATCTGAAAAGTATCGTTCCAGGGACTGCACGACAACGGGAAACGCCATCTGCGACCAGGGGATCTCAGCTTCCTCGAACAATCCCGTCTCAAGGCTTTCAATACCGGGAGCGAAGGTTTCGTCTTTCAATGCGGCTCGGAAGATCATGTATACCTGGTTGACGTGAGGGATGTTGAACACGGCATATAGCCCGTTGATCTCCACATGCGCACAGGCCTCTTCCCAGGTCTCACGGGCAGCGGCCTGCTCAACGGTCTCGCCGTTTTCCATGAACCCGGCCGGGATAGTCCAAAGCCCGTTCCGAGGCTCGATGGCGCGTCGACACAGGAGAATCTTGCCTTCCCACTCAGGGATACAGCCGGCGACGATTTTTGGATTCTGATAATGAATCTCGCCGCATGCCTCGCAGACGTGGCGAGCCATCGTGTCCCCATCAGGGACGCGTAGGGCTACGGGGCTGGCGCACTGGGTGCAAAACTTCATATTCGGATTAAGTAGCGTTTTCAAGAGGCACTATAGCACTCGGTCGTAAAAACACGTCTTAAGGAAAACGAGCGAGGCGTGTGGCGAGTTTGAAAAGTATGCGGTTATTCCCGCACAATCAGCCCTAAGAGATTTTCAAAGGCAAAAAGTGATGGCAAAAGAACTCGATACTCCGCAACAGAACGTGTTTGGAGAGCCGCTACAACTGTGTTCTGAAAAACCCCTGACCGGCTGGTTTCGGGACGGGTGTTGCAATACCGACGAGAATGATCGAGGACAGCACACGGTTTGTGCCAAGGTGTCCGATGAGTTTCTCGAGTGGCTGAAAGAGGATGGTAATGACCTCATCACGCCGCATCCGCAGTTTGGATTTCCGGGTTTGAAAGAGGGTGATTGTTGGTGCGTGTGTGCTGGTTCTTATGCAAGAGCGCTGGAAGCGGGGGTAGCATGCAAGATTTATCTTTCGCGCACTCATATCGGAACCTTGAATGTGGTTCCCATGGAGAAACTTAAAGCCCATGCGCTGGATCTTTCATAAAGTGCCGCTCTAAATCGAGCCGTGCCCTTGACGAATGCGTGCGGGTGCTTTGTAATCGCGTTCCCGCCTTTTGGTTTGTATTGGCCAGGTAGCTCAGTTGGTAGAGCAGTGGACTGAAAATCCTCGTGTCGGTGGTTCGATTCCGCCCCTGGCCACCACTTCCGTGCTGTTTTATCTAAGTCGGCTTTGCCGGTCTCACGCTCGTTTAATTGTTTCCTAACTTTTCAATAAGGTAGAGGTAAAAATTCTCACTTGCGATACCGGCGCCGGTAAACTGGGCTAGCGGCCTAAGCCCTTTTTGGTGAACCAGTTCATCAGATATCGGCACGTTCATGAGAAGTATGATCCGCTCGCCAGAGAGGGAAGATGCCTCATTGATCACCTCTTCCTGGGACGGCCAGTTAAGTCTCGAGGAGTCCTGCACCACATGAGAGGCCCAGCGGTGGCCTTGAGGATGGTAGACCTGTCGCACGTTGCTTAGGTACCCCAGCACGCTGGTGGTAGGCCAGTCTGCGAATGCCACAATGGGCAACTGATCCAAACCATTTGTCTCCAGGTAGCGCGCCGTAACTTTTCCATTCGATACCACTCGGACAATATCCTGATGAGTTGATAAATAGCCGCTGTAGGCATGAAAGCACAGCATCACTGAAAAGACGATGCCGCTAATTCGCTGCCAAGCCAAGTCAATCCGTTCAGCTCGATCCGAGACGCTAACCGGTACTTGATAGGCAGCGAGCCACAGCGCCGCAACAAGAGCAAGAAAAACAAAGCCATGGTGTCGCGGACTGCCGAAATAGATAAAGTAGAAAAGAATAAAAAGCGCGCCACAGGAAGAAAGAAAAAACAGCAGTACACCGGGCTGTCGAGCCCACCTGAATACAAACACGAGGGGCAGCAACGACCAACCGCTGATGCCTAGGTCAGGCCGCTTCGCCAGAAAGGCGCTCTCGAACAATCCAAATACGCGCACGATGCGAGGCCACTCTAGCGTTGTCGCCCTGTCGGCGTAATCAAGACCAAGGTCTGAGGGCGGCAGGGCGATGAAGATCTCGACACAAACCCCGAGGGCAAAAATAACCGCGCCGATAGAAAGAGATCGTGCGAGTGGTCTAGAGAGGATTCCGTCGCGCCATAGGTAAACGGCATACCCGATCGCCAATCCCACGCTGAGAATCAACGCGTGCGAACTGGTGTTTGCCATCAGCGCAAGAATGATGCCAATGGCCACAAAGCGCTTTGGGCTTTGCGCGAAGACCACGCAAAACGTCGTTAAAAAGAGAACACCAAGAGCGTAGTTACGCGCGATGATCGTGTATTCATAGAAGAAGAGGTACCCGAACACCAGAAGCACTCGCTGGACTCGACTGAACGGGGAAAAGCGAGCCAGCAGATACGCAGTGGTCACCGCGAACGCAAGATGCAGCACCTGCATCGCCGCCGGGTTTTCACTTATGCGGGTTAGCGGCCAGACCATCAGGTACCACATAAACCCGTGTCCGTCGTAGCGGGTGTTCTGGTACATCTGAAGGAGTGAGTGACTTTCTCTGCCAACGATCCAGGTGTGTAATTCGTCGCGCCACATCTCATGATGAAGCGCTGTGAAGCCGGCAGCGATCAAAAAAGCGAAGGTCAGAGTAAGTGCAAAGAGTTGCTCTGTGGAATGATCTCGCGGGCGGATCTCAGAAACATGAGCGATTAGCCGATAAAGCGGAGGACCCACTGCGCCCACAATAAAGAGGGCGGCAACCCCAAGGACAAAAACCAGCAGACTGGGAAGCCTCGTCATCCGGGCATGCGCTGCCACGATCTCCGGGCCCAGCGCTAAGGCAGGATCAGGGCCGACGAGCGTTAATTTGAGCGCATTATTCTCGTAGGTGCTTGCGGTGATGCCTGAAATCGGCGTGGTCAATCGAAGAAGAGCCTCTGCATTCCAGCACGTGCTTCCTTTCCACGAGATCAGGCAGGCCTCTCCGATGGAGATATCTGCAGAGGTGGTTCCTGGATCAAGCCGAAGTCCGTGGATACGTCTGGCAGGGAGAAAAAATTTTAGGGTCGACTCAGGATCAAGAGTTCCAACCTCCACCGATCGTTGCTCGTGCTCGTTATATCCGCGGCCGGAGTTGATGTAGACCTGATAATGATCGGGATGGGGCTTGTTCAGCGTAAGGCTTAAAACGCTTGGCGCAAAAAATGGCTTCAATCCTATTGTGAAGAGCCCCGCAAGCAGTAGGACAATCGGGATAAGCCATTTGGTCCGGGACGTCCACTCGTTGTAGTGCTTTGCCATCATGATGCATGAATCAGTATGAACCGAATGCGCCTAAGGTGCTACGGATCGCGGCAAATGAAGAAAACTCCGAAGCGTAAGCAGTGACAGCAATCGTGGGGGCTCAATGCCCTCCCGCTGACCCCTAGTCGGTCACGATCCGATTGAATTCGCGCACCACTGTATCGATGTCTTGATCGTCAAGATGAGAATTGATCGGCAGATAAAGATACCGGTCTTCGACATAACTCATATTAGGCAAGTCCTGGGCGCGACCGCCGAACAGTTTGTACTTGTCATTGCGAAGATGAACCATGTTGACGTCGATGCCTGCCGCCAGGAGCTGTTCAGCCCGCTCGTCACGGTTATTGATTAAGACGCCATAGAGCCAAAAACTGCCGCCACCAATATGAGCACAGTTTTTCAACTCATTTTGATAACGCTGCCCTACGTGCTCTCGAATTTTTAACAGCTCATCGCTGTGTTTTAGCCCGACAAGACCAATCGTTGCCGCAATGTCGTTCATATGAAACTTGTATCCGGGCTCCTCGATCTCGATCGTCATCTCCCGATTTCGATATGGCTGCCACCCCGCCTCGATCTTCTTTTCTCGATCGATGCCGAACCAGCGAAGTTTTTTGGCTCGGTCGTAGTCGGCTTGATTGCGTAGCACCAGCATTCCGCCGTCACCAGTCGTGAAATGCTTAATGGCCTGAAAGGAGTAACAGATGTAATCGCCATATGGCTCAATGACGCCAAGACTTTGGGCGGCGTCGACGACCACTGGAATATTTCGACTCTTACAGAGATCAAAAATGTCTTTTTCAACTGGCAGTCCGCCAAGGGTGACTACAACGACCGCCTTGGTTTTGTCAGTGATTTTGCGCTTGATGTCCTCGGCACTGATCACCAGGTCCTCTTTGTTGACATCGGCAAAGACAATGTTTGCCTTTCGTCTTGCCAGCGGGATGTTGGTTGCGGTGCAGGTTAAGACCGGCGTGATAACTTCGTCCCCCTCTGAGATGCCGATCAGGTCGTAGGCGAGTTCAAGCGCTGCGCTGCCTGAATTGAGTGCAAGGCAATACTGGTACGCAAACTCTTCGGCGAAGAGTCTTTCGAACTCCTGGACCTGACCGGCTTGACCCCACCAGCGCCCTTCGAGGACTGACTCGAGCCCGGTCAGGCATTCCTTGTAGAAATGATTCGCAGGGTAGAAAAGTTTGATCATGGGCAGACTCTGGTCAGCATGGGGAAAAATCTGAGAAAGTGAACGATCTCGTCGACGTCAGTGGACGTACCGTCTTGAATTCATGCTTAAATAGCAGAAAGCATAATTATCGGCATAGTAATGCTAAACAAAAAGTGCCGTTTCGTGAAGAAAAAAGTGAGGTAAAAAGTGGCAGTCGAGCGTGCGTGCACCGAAATTAAGGGCGAAGAGCGTAGAGGATGACTGACTACACCATTTTGGGCGCCGGCATTAGCGGTTTGTCCACCGGTATCAAGCTTCTTGAGCGGGGTTATTCAGTAACCATATTGGAGCGGTCTGATTTCGTTGGGGGTTTGGCCAGTACTGCGGTGAGGGATGGATATCGCCTGGACATCGGTCCTCATTTCATCACCAGTCAGAACAACGAGGTTCTGAGGGAAATTCTTGGTCTTTTCTCAGAGGACGAGCTGACCTCGTTCTCACGCAGCGCGAAGATTCTTTTCGGTAAGCGGTTCTTGGATTATCCCCTGACCGCGCGAAACGTTCTCACTCAAATGGGCTTCAAGCACGCCGTCAGCGCGGCAATCAGCTATCTCTGGATGGCAATTCGAAATCTGGGCCCGGCCCGACCCGATGCGGAAGCAAATTTCGAAAATTGGGCGAAAAACAATTTTGGCAACTATCTTTTTAAGATTTTTTTCAAGCCCTATACCGAACAGTTTTGGGGTGTTCCGTGCAACGACTTGTCCTTGGACTGTGTCCCACTTGTGACAAAAATGTCTTTTCTGAAGACGTTGAAAATGCTGTTTATGAAGCGATTTCAGCGTAGCAGCCTTTCCATCGCGGAGCGGGAGACCACGTTACCGCTTTACTATCCGCGCAAAGGTTTTGGCGAGGTTGCTATTAAGCTGAGAGAAAAATTTATCTCTCTTAATGGATCGCTCAAAACGAGCTGTGCGGTATCGCGGCTTCGAGCCGGTGCTACAGGTTTTAGCGTTGAGTTTCGTCATGACGATAAGGAGCAAGAGCTTAATTCTTCCAGGTTGATTTCCACGATCCCGATTCCCGTCATGCTCGGTTTACTAGATCCTCCCGCGCCCGAGGCCGTTGTCAGCAGCGCCCAGAAGGTGAACTACCTCTCAGTGATCGTGGTTTACCTCGTGGTAGGAGATCTGGATGTCTTTGACTCGTCTTATCTTTATCTTTTGGGACGTCCGTACAACCGCATCAGCAATATTCGTCGCTTTTGTGCCAGTCTGTGTCCCGATGACGAGAACATTATTGCCTGTGAGATGACCTGTCATTTTGATGACTCGACCTGGAAGATGTCGGATGGTGAACTCACCCGACTGGTAACCAACGGGATGCAGGAAGATGGTTTTCTCACCGCAGGGGACGTCAATAAGTCTTATGTCCTAAGGCGCCGTCATGCGTACCCGTTTTATACAGTGGACTATAAAGATCATTTGCAGGCCGTCCGGTCCTACGTCAATACGATCCCGGGTTTAATTTCGCTGGGTCGGACGGGCGGCTTCAAGTACATGGATATCGACCAGTGTATAGAGGACGCTTCTACTTTCGTTGCTGGCGAAGCGCCCGCTGCGCCTCCGACCTAGCACTGCACAAGACCGCGTTTAGGCGCGTTTTTTACAAATAGTAATCGAGGGAAAAGGATCAAAAACGAAGTGCTCAAAATGATCCTTGAAGGCGGGTGTCTCATAAAACTCACGGATGGACTTCTTCTTAAAACGCGTCATCCATTCGATCGTATCTCGTTCTTTCGATCCGCCCTCGAGAAGAATGACTGCCCCAGCAGATAATTTAGCGGACCAAACGTTGAATATCTGCTGGAGACGTTCGCCGTCGTTGGAGATATCGGCGTGCAGGAAGTCGACGGACTGATCGGCAAAACGATTGGCCTCGTCAAAGGCTGAGCCTTTTATGATTTCGCAGTAGGCTTCTACCTCATACTGCGCAAGATTTTTCTGCAGCACGGTTTGCTCTGAAGAATTAAAGGCGTAGTCCTCAAAGAGGTCAATAATAGCCAGCGTGCCGAATCCGTTGCGTTTCAAGCCCCGAGCGATATGCACGCTGCTGTATCCCTCTAGGCAGCCGAGCTCGACACAAGTCTGTGGCTGATACACCCGCACTAAGGCTTCGATCAACTCGCCATAGTTATTATCGGTATATGAGGATTTCATGGGTTGGTCTCAGCCGGTTGGGCGGTTTTATTTTAAAACCTCATTTTTGCCGTTTTTCGGCAGTCCAGCGTTTGAGAATTTCTTGCGGATCGCCATGACCGACGTCGTTTTCCTTGCCGGCTCGGCGTGCCGTCAGTTCAATCACATACCCGTTGGGATCCCGAAAATAAATGGAATCAATAAAATCATGATCAGAGATGCCTCGCGTCTCAAGGCCCAGCGCCTTGCCACGAGCCATCATGGGCTCAAGATGCTCACGCGCGACCTCAACGGCGATATGCAGATCAAAATCCCGCTGATCCTTGAATTCAAACGGCGTGTTGGGATCCTCAAAAAAAGCAAGGAAAGAGCCGTCCTCCATCTGAAAGAAGGTATGCAGCACCCGCGTGTCGCGACCTGTTTTGGTGGTGTTGATTTCGAGTGCGCCAGCAAACGGTAAGCCGAGAAAATCCTCATAGAACGCTCGGGTTTCCTCGGAGTCGCGGCACCGGTAGGCGGCGTGGTGAAGTCCTTTAATCATGGTGAGCTCTGAAAATTAATCTAATCCAGCAGTTTGTCAGCGCGGACGTGATGCTGCTGTGCTTGGATGTGCGCATCCGTGACTTTACCGTAGAGCTCTCTTGTTCGGGCAAGACTGCCGATCATCCCGGGTTTTTCAGCAAAAGACATAATGAGCACGAGTCGGTCGGTTGCTCCCGTGTTGGGCGTGACCTGATGCAGTGAAAAACGCCCCAGAAAAAGTTGCAAATCTCCCGCCCGCAGATCAAGGCGCTTCACGCGGGTTTTGTCGCCGCCCAGCACCGCGGCTACGTCCTCATAGCAC
>Ga0208547_1000017_pt1 | contig 72804 bp, 70 predicted proteins | sample DEB08_DNA_5_FD_185501 | JGI IMG/M metagenome (GOLD analysis project Ga0208547, IMG submission 185501) | Aqueous microbial communities from the Delaware River and Bay under freshwater to marine salinity gradient to study organic matter... | ecosystem: Environmental > Aquatic > Marine > Coastal ...
GAGAAGGACTGGCCGTTAAGTTTATGAATCATCGTAAAATTAGCGGTCAGTTACCTAACCCGTCTGATATCCTGAGCGGTAAAGTAAGAGATCTAAAAACAAAAGAAATATCAGCGATGTACTCACTCACAGTTTCGTTGTGCTATGAACTACAACAGGCACACCAGAACGGTGACAAGAAGTGGAACGACATGGCTGACAGGTTCTTCAACTACATGATGGACAACTTCGAGACTGAGTTGGTTGTGATGGGTGCCAAGATAGCACTCACGAACTACAAACTTCCGTTCGATCCTAGCAAGTTGAAATCATTTGATAGGTTCCATAAGAAGTTTGGCAAGTACGTCATAACTGCTATGGAGTCTAAGTAATGGACTACAGGGAACAGAAGATCATAGACAAACTGGTAACGGCGCGGATCGCACTGCTACTGAAACATCCGTTCTTTGGCAACCTGGCCACAAGGTTGAAACTTGTGAACGCGGACGACTGGTGTCCAACTGCCGGAACAGATGGCAGGCACTTCTTCTACAACACCAAGTTCATAGATTCACTGACTCCAAAGGAGGCCGAGTTCCTGTTCGGACACGAGGTGCTACACAACGTATTCGAACACATGCTGGTGAGGATAGGTGACAGGGATCCACAACTGTGGAACATAGCGGCGGACTATGCCGTTAACCAGATCCTGAAGGACAGCAACATCGGTGACATGCCGAAAGGTGAGAAGGGCGAGAACAAGGGCTTCCAGGACGACAAGTACAAGGACTGGGCTTCAGAAAGAATATACGACGACCTGTACAAGACTGCCAAGAAGAACGGTAAGAAGTTCCTGGAGAAACTGGGCGAGCTGATGGATGACCACCAGGAGTGGGGCAAGGGTGACGGTGACTCGAAAGACAAGGGCGAAGGTGATGGCAAGAAAGGTGGCAAGGGCAGACCCGTGTACACCAAGGAAGAATTGAAGAAGATCAGAGACGAAGTCAAAGAAGCGATGGTATCAGCGGCACAGTCAACAGGTGCCAGCAACCTACCAGGCGCATTACAGAGACTGGTATCACAACTCACAGAGCCCAAGATGGACTGGAGGGAGATACTGCAACAACAGATAATGAGCACCATCAAGTCAGACTACACTTGGATGAGACCCAGCAGGAAATCATGGCACACATCAGCGATACTGCCAGGTCAAAACAATGACGAGATGATTGATATATGCTTGGCTCTTGACGCATCAGGATCAATCAGCAACGAACAGTGTACCGAGTTCTTGACAGAAGTTAAAAACATAATGGACCAATACAAGGACTTCAGGATACATCTTTGGAGTTTTGACACGGAGGTGTTCAACCCTGTGGTGTTCACACCAGACAACGCAGACGAGTTGTTGGACTACAAACTGGGTTCAGGTGGTGGCACGGAGTTCGAGTGCAACTGGAAATACATGAAGGACCAAGGCATAGAGCCCAAGAAGTTCGTGATGTTCACGGACGGTTGGCCTTTTGATTCATGGGGTGATCCTGACTACTGTGACACAATATTCTTAATCAACAATCCATACGAGAGGGACATAGAGGCCCCGTTTGGACTAACGGTGCAGTACGATGATTAGAATACTTTGGGAAACATTCAAGGATTGGTTCCTCAACGAGGTGTCCATATCGATAATGTGCTTTGGCCTGTTGGCGATAGCACTGTGGAGTTACATCACATGAGAAATTTTTTCGAGAACCCGATAGTGTTGGCTGTCATAATCGTCAGCATATCACTGTTGATAATGCAGATAGGGATAGGATAATGAGTGACCTTTGGATAGAAGACGTGGAGTACCACAGGGTTAACCTCACCAAGAGATACACACTGGACGAGGAAGACGTCATAAAGGAATTTGGTTCAGTTGAGAAGTTCAAGGAACTGTTCGACGCCGAAGACGAACGTGCCAGGCAGTACGTGTACGAGGGCGACTACGAGACTGATGAGGACTGGTGGACCGCAAACAAGGGTGGATACGAGATAGACACCACCACAAGTTGGGAATAGTATGAGGATAAACCCCAACAACTTTTTCGACAGAGAGCTGGACATATTACCACCACACTTCGTGAACACTGTCGTGAAGGCACACGAGGCCGACGTGGAGATGATGCGTAAATGGATCTACGAGAACTGCTCGGGCCGATACTCAATTACCAAGGATGTCATATTCGAGGGTGACACCTCAAGATCTGTCACCGTTCTGGGATTCGAGGAACCCGGAGACCTCACCTTGTTCGCACTCAGCGGGGTGGCTCAGAAGTACTCAAAATAGTCGTTGCTCACCATAATTAATTTTAGTATAATATACGTATATTAATACCAATTGCAATTAGGAGAAAAACAAAATGGCAACAAAGAAGAAGAACTTGAAGAAGCCAAGCAAGGCATCTGCCAAGCCAAAAGCGGCCGCGCAACCGCAACAGGCATCGGCAGGCACACAGGCTCCACAACCGGATCCAACTGCCCTGTCTATAGGCGATCTTAAGAATCTCTCAACCATACTTGACGTGGCATCCACCAGGGGCGCGTTCAAGGCCAATGAGATGGCGGGTGTGGGGTTCCTTTACAACAAACTACAGGCGTTCCTGGCCAAGGTGGCACCGGAACAGAAACCTGAGGATGCTAAGGCAGAAGCACCAGCAACCGAGGAGAAGAAATAATGGCAACACTGATGAACGTGAACAACCAGGCCATGCCAATGGGTGACAACACCGGACAGGCGGGTGACGGACAGACTGGTCCAAAAAGACACTTCAAACACATCGGAGAGTTAGCGGACGGATCAAAAGCCAAAGTGGTGATCCTGTACAGGACTGTGCCAGGCGAGGCGGACAACTGCCTAGTTGTGGGCACCAAGTTCCTGCCAGACCTATACCACAATGGTCTAATGAAGGCCGTGGAATCAACAGGCGGACAGGAAGCGGATGAACTGGCAGACTACCTAGGTAGGCAGACCTTTGCGGATGGCACCAACATGTTGGCCATGCTACACAACGACAACTACATCAAGAAGTTCAAGACCAAGGACATAATGGTCACTTACGGTAATACCGCAGATGGCAGGATCCTATTGAACAAGTTGAACGAGATGATAGCCAAGGAGAAGGGCACCACTGTCAAGGAGATGGCCGCGGATCCAGAGGCTTCCAAGGCACCGGCAAAGAAAGCCAAAAACAAGAAAGCGGATGCCAAAGAGACAGCCGCCAAAGAATAGCACTTGGGTACAGTTGACGAAGGACTTCGTCAAGGAATGGCCGGAGGTTTTGGAGGGACTACAGTTCCAGAACATGCCGGTCAAGTACCTGATGTATATAAACATAATACTCAAGAATAACATCACCATACATTACGACATAGCCAAAGAACTGCGTAAAAAGAAGCAGGCCACGATAGCAAAATTTTTGAAAGAAACTATCGAGGCCAACTACCTCAAGATAAAATCTGTGGACCTAAAATTTGACATACCTGCCCTGAAAAGAGACATGGAATCTAGGACTTCATTACTAATGGCCAAGACTTTTAAACGATAGAATTGAATTTTTTAATCACGTAACCGATCTCGTCATCAGTCATCAACGGCCAGCAAGGTAGACTCAAAATTGTGTCCGCGACATGTTCCGTGTTTTCCAAATAATTTTTGCTACTATACACAGGTTGTGCATGACAGCCTAAAGGCCACATGACTCCTGTCTGTATGCCGGCATCCTGTAATTTATTTTGAATGGTTAACCTGTCTTTTACTTGTATTGTGTACTGATTGTAGACATTCTCACACCAATCTGCTGTCTTTACCATGGTGGTTGTTTTTAATTCTTTGTCGTATACAGAAGCGATGCGTCTCCTGTCCTTGTTGTGTGCATCAATTTTAGTGATCATGTGATTCAGCACATTTGCCTGTACGGAATCCAACCTCTCATTCCAACCCAGAATTTCGTGTATATATTTGTCTGTGCGACCGTGATCCCTGGACATGGATATCCTATCTATATAACTTTGATCGCCAACCACAGCACCACCATCACCAAAGCACCACATGTTCTTGGCAGGATAGAAACTGAAACAGGTGAGATCATTGTATGTTCCGTTCATTTTGCCTTTGTATTTTCCACCAAAACTCTGAGCGGCATCCTGGACCACTGGAATGTTGCCCGCTATACTTTTGACTGTGTCCCAGTCACAGGTGTGTCCAAATATGTCCACTCCAACGATTGCCTTTACATTTTTGTTTGCACTCAATATTTCTGCCAAATGATCCGTGTCAATGGTGTAGTTTTCCTTGTTGCAGTCGGCCCAAATTATTTCAAGTCCCAACTTACTTGCCATCTCTGGTGTGCTAATGAATGTGAAACTTGGAATGACTACCTTGTCTCCGGGGTTCAATCCAAGGCATTCATAAGCCAAAAGTAGAGCACTCGTACCACTGCTAACTCCAACGGCGGGAGCACCGCAGTACCTGGCTAGGTTCTTCTCGAATTCTTCAACCTTTGGTCCTTTGATGAACCAACTATTATCAATGCAGTCTTGCACGGCTTTGTCTAATTCTGCCTTTGACTCTTGATATATCCTGTTTAAATTTGCGTAGGGGACTTCCATTTATTCTCTAATTCTTGTTTCCAATCTAGGCCTTGTGCTTTATATTGTTTCGCTTCGTGTATTAACAAAGTGGTTGTGTGATCAAAGGCATCAAGAAAACCCACATCAAAAGGTTGTGCTTTGATCCCGGGTCCTTGCAGATGCTGTCTAACGATGTCAGTGACATTGGAGTTTTTGATGTTTCCAATGATATACCGATCACTGCCTGGTCTATCAAGGAAACCGGTCTCATGGTAAACATAAAGGTTACCCAAACTGTCTATGGATGTCGCTATCTGTGGCCACCCATGTCGGTCCATTTGTTCGTGCGTGGACATCTTGATAGGACCTGTTGGGTTGCCGTGTCTTACTGAGTGCAAGGCATAGCCATAGTCTATATGCACATCCGTGTGTTGTTCCACTTCAAGGAAAATCTTATGTAATTTTTCACGTTCCTCATCTGATATGTAGTTGTTGGATTGGGAGAAATCCTCCCTCAATGTTACAAATGATATCTTGAAATCAGACACACTGTTAATGTCTTTTATCATTCGGAACACACTTCTCACGTCTTCACTGTGCCCTGGCAGTATTATCCAATTCACTCCTAATTTTATCTTGCTTCCTGTTGTTGGAACTTTTCTACAGAAGTCCTTTAGGTTCCTGGTAACGATATCAAATGCTTTTTTATTCTTTGTTACCCTGTAGTAACTTTCCTGGTCATGGCCATATAGGCTTATGCGCATGACTTCTAGATCCAGAATGCCGTGTTGCTTTTCCAAAAAATTTTCAGACAGAGCATAGCCATTGGTGTACATCTGCATCTTGAATCCTTTGCTGTTGCCGTAACTAATGATCTTGCCTATGTGTGGATTTGTAAGCGGTTCCAGTCCACCGCTTATCCTAAATCTATCCTGCCAGAATTTTCCTTCCTTGGGATCTTGGTCGATGACCTGTTTGAATACTTCGAAACTATTATCTATGTCCTCCGACTGATATTTCGCATTGTAGTTCCTGCCACAGAAAGTGCAGAAGAACTGACAGGTCATTCCCGGATACAAGCCAATCCTGTTAGGGTAAGCGTATGTTCCCTCCACTGCGTGTTCCAGTGAACCATTGTTCAATAATGGACTAATTGTATTGTTCCAATATCTGTTTGATTCTATTTGATCTTTTTCGTGTTTGTATCCTAACCTCATATGATTGTTTATCCGTGCCTGTCCTCGAAGTATTTTTTTATCCAGTCGAAATCATAACTGCTATAGGGATCGTTGCCCTGCTCTAGGAACTCTACGGCATCCAGCGCACCCTTATTGACCCATTCCGCGTTGTCGCCATTGCCTAACGTTAACCATTTTTTCAACCTATATGTGCTTTCCACAGTTGGCTTCTGCAACTTCAACTTGATTACTTCCCTGAACGCGGTCCTCCAGGCCAACAACGGGGTCTCGTCGAGGTTATTGACAGCACTCAACGTTGGTACTGACTGCACCGGTTGGGATAGTGTGAAATCCAATCCCGGCTTGGTTGTTTCTAACACTAATCTTTTATTGTATAGTATGACTCCGTCATGTCCGTACGTGCAGTCAATTACACTGTTGTAACAGTCAAAAATGTAATGGCATGGGTGCTTGAGTCTGTCTGGTTGGAAATCAAACTTGAAATCATCTACTACATCAATTTTTGGAAATACGGCGAAGAAGTAGTCGGTCTTGCTCATCATCGCGGCCGTCATGTAGGCCAGTGTCTGCCCTTGGACATTCCTGCACCACTGCGTCCTTGGAAATTTGCTTTTCAGTCTGTTATACCTTTTCTCAGCGCCTGGTTCGTCATATGATATGAATATTATGTCCATGGGTTTAATAGCGTATTGTAGATCAAAGTTCACGTTCCTGTCTATGTCATAGAATTGTTTCAACCCCTGCCTGTGTGGCACCATCATGATGTCTTTGGTTTGTCCCCATGTGTAAACCTTTTCATCCTCCCAGAAACTAGGATAGAAGTCTGGAAGATCTTGATCTTTTAGATCTTTGTTGATCAACCACTGATAGAAAATTTTATTTTTGTAGTATGATTCATAAGGATCACCTAACTTGAAATAGGTTTTAGAAATGGGCCTTTGGAAAAGCGTTTCGTGTGGATGATAATTTATGTCTTTGAAATCTCTGAGAAACTTTAAATCTTTCATCTGTTCCTTGAATTTTTTTGTGGGTATCAACATGACATTCCCTTCTTTGTTGAGTCCTCCCATGGGATGGGTGGTGTACCATACGTGTATCTGGTCACGCTCGTGCTGTTCAGGAATGTAATCTAGGTCGATGTCGTCTAGTTTGACGAAATTTGAAAAGAACCAGAAGTATTCTGTCTTGACATCACCAACCACAGACTTGAGGATGTTGAAGTAACTATCGATGAATGGTACAACACGGGTGTTCGCTAGGGGCGATTCTATGTGAGTTGTGTTTTTAAATTTTACCTGTATACTGTCGAATCCAGTCATAGTAACTTTCTAGTCCTTGCCTTAGAGAGAACAGGGGTTTATAACCTAAAAGATCCCTAGCTCTGCTGATGTCCAGAGTGCCACGCATCGGATACAATTTGTGCATGCCTATGTCTTTGAGTTCTGACTTGCTCCCAGTTATGTCTATGATGGTCTCCGCCAGCGTCCGGAGGCTTGTGGCGTTTCCCGCCGTTATGTTGAAACTAGTGTTGGACACCTCTGAGATTGCGGCCTTGATTATGCCATAAGCGGCATCCTGTCTGTATGTGAAGTCCACCTTGTTGTCGCCATTGTGTAACGTGATGACATCATTGTTCATGGCCCTCTCGAAGAACTTGGATACCACCCTGTCAGGGAGATCGCCTGGCCCGTACACGCCACTGGGTCTAACTATCACGTAGTTTAGACCGTCCCGCTGAGCGAACAGTTTGGTCATTCTCTCACCTGTGAGTTTGGCCTCACCGTATATGTTTTGTGGTCTTGTTATGGAATCCTCACGAGTGCCATCCTTGAAGTCTCCGTACACCATGCTACTGCTGATGTACACAAATTTCTTGGCGCCAAACTTTGATGCGTGCCATAGTAGATTAGTTGTGGTATCTATGACTTTAGGTATGCCCAGTATGGGATCCTCGTCCACTATCTTGGCACGTGGATACGTGGCCATATGTATCACGATGTCTGGCGCTGTCTTAAATGCCCTCAGGCACACATCGCGATCAAGCAGGTCACCGTTGATCACAGAAACGTTCTTGTGGTCCCAGTGACGGGTTCTCCAGGCTATGAGCTTGTTCAACTCCACAGGCGATATTATACCGTATGTGTCCTTGTTGTCCACACAGATGATGCTGTGCCCTTCCTGTGATAATTTTTCTATGATCTTAGTCCCTATGAATCCCAGTCCGCCAGTTATTAAAAATTTCATTAGAATTCCTTCTTTACACCCACAGTTGGATTTTCAACACAACTGTCAGTTATATCTTTAATTGATTCTTTATCCATATCTATGCTACAACTGGCCGAGGGTTTAATTCCGCAACCAACTAACAATAATAACACAATTAGGTATCTCATCCTAGCACTTTCACTCCGTACTTGCGGGTGAACGCTCGACCATCCTCACGATCATTCACGATAGGCTGTCCCTTTATGTTGAGGCTGGTGTTTAAGAGTATAGGGCAACCGGTCTGCTTTTTCCATTCTGTGAGCAGTGCGTGGAATCCGGGATTGTCCGTCTTACGCACGGTTTGAACCCTGGATGTGTGATCATGATGTATTATGGCAGGAAACTCTTTACCATGCGTACACGCCGCTGTAAATTGCATATAAGGGGTGTTTTTGACGGCTTTAGGTAGCTCAAAATAGTCGTTTACATCCTCTTCTAATATGGCCGGAGCAAACGGTCTAAACTGCTGTCTCTTCTTGATCGAGTTTACCAAATCCTTGATCTCAGGTCCTCGAGGATCTGCTAACAGTGATCTATTACCAAGCGCCCTAGGTCCAAATTCCGCCCTGCCGCTCGCAACACCAACCATCTTGTTTTCCTTCAATTCTTTGATCAGACTGTCCACGGGATATTCTCCATCTATGTTGTGTCCCAGGAACGGATGTTGCCAATTGAGGTGTGACTTCTGGTGTGCGGCTATACACCCTAGGCTTGACCCCGCATCACCAGGATTGGGTATGATCCAGATGTTGTCAAACAGTCCCATGTCTGCGAGCACCCGGTTGGCGGCACAGTTCAATGCCACTCCTCCAGCATACACCAGATTACGTGATCCGTATCGGCTGGCTCTCGTCCATAAATCAGCGAGTAGTTCCTCCGTGACTGCTTGTATACTGGCGGCTATGTCCATGACATCCGCGTTTGTCTCCCAGTCACTCAATCCCCTGTGTAGATTCTTCTTGAGACTGAAAGGTGATTGATTGACAAATTCATCATAGATTTTCTGCTTGTACTTGGGTGTGCCATACGCGGCCATTCCCATCAGGATGTACTCCTCTTCCGCCGGTTTCAATCCACAACGATGTGTGAATGCCGAATAAAGTATTCCTATGCTGTGTGGATACTTGATTGTCTCTTTCCTATCGATCCATATCTTGTCTGCTGTGGATATAGACACGGTGTCCCACTCACCAATGGCATCCACTGTAAGTATTGTTGCTCCCTCGTCCTTGAACGGTGATGTGAAATACCCCGCCGCCGCGTGTGAGTCATGGTGCTTTACGTACTCGTCAATCTTTATGTCAAAGTGATCCAAGTGCCACTGTGGCATCTCGGTATAGCTCATGGCAAGTCCATACTGTCCCGCGTAGAACTGCCTGGTCTTTTTCAACAATGGCTTCTCGTAGTACACCACCTTGTCGAAAGGTCCAAAGGTACGTGCCTCGTCCACTATCTTTTGGTTGAGGTAGTGGTCATTCTTGACCTTGCTGTATCTCTCCGCGTGTGCGGCCCACAGGATCTCTCCTATGCCTGAACTATAGTCAACCACTGCCATGGCGGCATCATGATTCATGCAGTTAATTCCCAGTATTCTCATCTTCCTCCTTGTGCCAACCTATGTCCTCTATGTTGTCACTGCTACACTTCGGACAGACGTACCATTCGTTTGCCGAATCGTCTTTGTCTAGTTCGTTAGCCACGCCCTTCCATTTACAATCGTAACAAAGAAAATTCCACCAGGTCATGCTATCCTCAAAACCTTTTTGGTTTTCTCCAAATATTTCTCCCACTGCTCCAGCGTGATGTCGTACTCGAAGTTCTGTGTGGTCTCGTTCTTTCTCAAAAGTTTGGCGCCATTCTTGATGTGGAACCGTTCCGCCATCTCCGTCAAGGGACTCAGCGTCACCAACCTGTCTATGTGATGTTCCCTCTTGAATTTCTTATATACTTCGTTGAGTATGTGTTTGCCACCACCCTTCTTTTTAGCCCATACTGTGTAGGCTATCGCTATCCTGCCCACCAGGCCGCCACGCAGTATGCTCTGGTTGTAGGCGTCATGTGACATCAACGCCATCTCCTCTACAGTGGCTGGCACATCATTAGTGAACGCTATACATATGATCGCGGCAGTGTCTCCCTCATCGTCTCGTAGTCCTAGTATGCGTTTGCCATTGCTCTTGCGGAACTCCACGCTCAGTTCTGGCCTCACTGGATCCTCCGTGACATCTATTTCTGTGAGATCCACCAATTCAAATCGCGGATTTCTTTTGAACAGATCTTTTAACTTCTGTTTTATCTTTTCCATGTGCTATTTGTATATGAAAGGATCTTTTTTCTTAAGTTCTTTTAATCTCTTCCTGTACCGAATCTCTTCTCTGATCTTGTTCCACATTCTCTTAAACCATCTGATCATTTTTTCCTCCTGTTATTTTTTCAAAAGTTGGTAACATTAATTTTACAGCATCCGCATGCGCTTGGTCAAGTGGATGTGTGGTGCCACGTGGGTAGTCATTGAGCAGTGCCCATTGGTTGAAACCCATATAACGTTCTCCAAAAAAGAACCATTTGGTAAAATCTATCTCAGAATAGAGTGCTTTCATGAAGGGGTCCTGATCTTTGTGTGGTGTCAGTTCGTTATAGAAAAGGCTGTTATCTGCCAGTGTGAACATGAATGGTATTTTTTTCTTTTCCAATATGTTCTGCAACCATATGATAGATTTCCAACTGAGGTATATCTCGTGGTATTGGTTTGCCGCATATTTGTAAATGCTTTCGGCGAAATCCCTCACTCCAGTTTCACGGAAAAGTTCTTTCCTCACACGCCACTGTTCTTGTTGTGTCTCCGAACTATGCATGGTCCTGAACGCCTCTTCGTTGCCTGCGTTTGTGTCCCATGGTGATATCGATGCCCATCTAGTATCTTCTAATACCTTGTGCCTGGGCATGGCCCAGTCGTACCTAGACAGAAAACTCCACATCACGACTACACAATCTATACGGTCATTGTTAGCAACAGCATTGAAAGTCCTTCTCGCTATAGCAGAATTACCTAATCCGCCAAAAGCGGAGCACAGATACACAGTATCATCGTCGTCCCTAGAAGTTTTGAATAACCTGTGTGCCCATGAGTTCTTTGATGGAGTCTTGCCGTCCTGATCGTCGCTGAGCTCGTTGCCCAATGTAAAACTGCATCCTCCCGCTATAAATTTCTTAGTCATATATCTTCAACACTGTATTTAAAAGTGGGAACACCTCTCCAAAATTTTCCTTCCTGTACTGGTCCGTCTGTAGTATACGCTGTTTCCTCTGTTCTCTGATCTCGGCTGTGTCCCTGTCCGCGGCGTTCATGAAACGTATGCTGGGTTGATAATCTGTGAGCATGTGGTACCTGTCCGTCACTATGTCCTTGATCTGCCGTGGCAGTGTCTGTATGTTGAACACGTCTGGATCAAAACAGGTGTTCACATAGAAGAACTTGGGCTGATACTGTGCCACCCACAGGGCGATCTTAGCCCAGTTGAACACGTTGAATATCGAGACCGTTGAACATATCTGGAAGTCCATGTTCGCAGTCTTCATCTCCTTGAACTTCACAAGGTTGGCGCTGACCTCACGCCAGTTTGCCGGGTGCCTTTGGTACTCAAATGGTTCTCCCACGTCGTCTATGCTGAACGCTATTTCTACATGCTTGAAGTAACCCCATAGGTCGAATATGTCCTTGGGTGGTAACTGTGTGCCGTTGGTGTTGTAGTGTATGTCTATGTTCTTGGCGTAGCCCTTCTCCACACAGTACATCAAGATCTTGAAGTGATCTCGAATCATGAACGGCTCGCCTCCCGTGAACTCGAAGTACTCCACATGCTTGAGATCTTCCTTGAGGTCCTCGAAGAACTGTGGGTTACGTTTTGGCCATCCACCCTCACGCAGATTTTTCAGTGCCACAGGGTTCTTTCCGTAGTCCAGTTCCTCTTGTGCCCATTTGCTGGAACTCCAGGAACCGCATATCCTACACTTTAGATTGCAAACGTTGCCTAACTTAAAGTCAATGAATTTCAACATTGGCTCGCTATTAGGTGTCCAGTCCGTCAAGCTCTTCTTCATCTTGTATATAGAGTTTTGTCTTTTACTCGTTTTTCCTGCGTCTTCTTCTTGCCAGCAACTCTGACAACCTACAGGACGTTCTCCTTTACGGAACTGCTCACGTAAATTTTGCATGTATCCAGTATCCTGTATTGATTTGAGGCTTTGTTTGTAAACTTTGACCTCTGGAACACTACCCTTGTAGAGACAGCAGGGAGATGCACCGCCGTTAACGTCTACTTCTAAGTGGGTCCATGGCAAGGGACAAATGTTTGATTTTATATATTTGTCCACCATTCTAGAATTTCCTTGTCTTTGGCTAATATTTTTTTAATGTCAGTTGCCCTCACCCGGTCAAGCCTTTCTACTGTTTCTTTTCCTGCTACCAACCCCTCTTTATACTTGTCATGGCCATATGTCTCCTCATATGTTGGTTTTTCCTTTAAATCTTTTAGAGCACTGAAAAAGTAAATGTGATTTTTAAGTCTTGACTTGTTCTTTTCTAAAAATTCATCCACGATTCTGTTGAGTATTTTACGTGGCAGGCACATCGGAGACCATATGTTAGTTGGATCAAAACCAAACACCCTTTTGGCCAGAAGATCAATGTCAAGCTCTTCAGCGGCGTCTAACATTTCCTGTAGACCTACCATACCCGGCATTGTCATTGTGAGATCCATCCTCAGGTCACGCCTTGTCTTTGTGAACTTCCTTGCGTACTTCATGTTCGCCACCCACTCTTGCCATTTCAATCCTGTACGCACATACTCACCCACTTCGCCTGCACCGTCTATACTGGCAAGTATGCTCCAGTGTTTGAATTTACTCAGGATGTCATCGAACAGATTCATTCCAAAGAAATTGATCCTACTCATATTGGAGTTGTACCTGATGCTGACACTGTCATGGTAGTCCAACTCAATTATCCTTTTCATCGACTCCCAATGTATTTTCCACATGAGTGGCTCTCCTCCACACCAGTAAATCTCTTTGATTGTCTTCGATTCTACAGCATCCTTGAACTCGTGTACAATGACTTTGTCATGGAAACTGTCTATTTCCGCCTTTATGTCTTTCCGCATCCACATCTGCGAGGGCTTGTTTGGATCCCATTCGCCTGTATCTCTGTTCTCCGCCTCCCAACTAGAGCTTAACATGTCTCCACACATCCTACACTTGAAGTTGCAGAGGTTATTGAACCTGTAGTCCCAACTAGTTACTTTCATGTCAGTGTGTCCATCATCTCCTGTCTTTTCATAGGCTTCATCAATCTGGGATTCAAACAACTTGTTGAAATGAGTCCTGTATGTTGCGACAGACAACAGTTTGCCATTACACACCTGGCACTGCGGTATCTCCTTGCCTTGCATAAGATCTACCCTGACCTTCTTCATGTAATCGCTATTCCAATGTTCATCCAGTGTATCTGGAGAGAAAGGCTGTGACTTTTTGTTTAGGTCGATGTACTGGTTGAATGTTTTAGAATCCTCACGTGAACTGCAACACAGTCTACGCTCCATCTGTGGCGAAAGATATGTATGTGTCCATGGAGCCATACAAAAAGTTTTATTGCCTTCGCTGGGTTTAATTCTCTTCATACAACTCCATCAGTTCTGGGAACACTTCTAACATATTTTCATCTCTAATCGAGTCAAGTTTTTTCATTGTATCCTTAAACTGCTGTATATCCTTGCTATTATCACGTCTCATCATGTAATCCATTCCTGACTCGTACCCCTTAGTTGCTCTAGTGAGATGATCTAACGGACGTAACCATTCTAAATGTTTTTCATATTTCTCTTTTACTTTCTGCTTGTAAGATTCCGGCAACAGGTCTATCCTCTGCGCATATGGAAACTGTAAAAGATTGAAGTTAAAGTCCTGTGGTTTCAAAAGACCTTGGTCTACCCAATTTCTGTGGAAATCTGGTATGTGTAGTGCATTAATCAGACCCACTGTTGAACTAATGTAGAAATCAACTTGTGGACATACCTCTAACATCCTTTTCCTGTTTGCTACCACATCCTCCCAAACAGTACCTTTACGCATCAGTTCTCCTCTTTTGCCTTCGGCATCTAAACTAGCACCAATCGACACTGAATCAAACTTGTTCCATAATTCAAGAACATCTATATCCTTATATTTGGTCTTTGTGAAATTGGTGTTGTATATCAGTCTTACATGGTACATCTTGCGCCTATCCAATTCTTTGAGTATCCTGTAGTGTTCCTCCATGATGATCGGTTCGCCGCCAGCAAAATAAAACTGCTCTACATGATCAAACTGTTCCAGCATCTGGGTCCAGATGTCGTCACTACTTCTGCCCACCCTCATAATCTTTGCATGATTAGGCGGAGCGCCTGTAAGTTTCTTGTGATCCTCGTACCAGTTAGAACTGAACCATGTGCCACAACTCCTACACGCAAGATTACAGAGATTGCTGAACCTGATGTCCCAGTACTTGATCATGAAGTCGGCCGTGCCGTCTGGTTGTGTGTTGTCCACCATGCCTATGTTGTGTCCGAAATGCTTGTTAGAACTCAATCTCAGACTGAAGAATCCCGACTTCTCCTGATCATAGCATTTTGTACAGTGTTTGCTGGGTTTGTTTGCCAGCATGTTATTCCTGATGCCTTTCATCTCGTTGTTGTTGAAAACTTCCGCCATTGAATTCTGGTTGAGGTCACCCACTGGATACTTGTCCAACGCGAAACAGCAAGGATACGCCCTGCCGTCTGGAAAGGCGTGTATATGCAACCATGGCATCATACAGAAAGTGTCGCTGTCTATCAACAGTTCTTTCTGTCGATCAGTCATGTCCTTGATTTTTAATTTCTCGGGCTCCTTGGCCCCGTAATCATATGCCACGATACCATTCTCCTATGATCGGGAAAGTCTTTTCAAAATTTTTTCCTCTTCTTTTATCATATTGCACAAAGTAATTTTTGAACCATTTAACCACTTTGTCTCTATCCTTAATTTGATTAGATTCATTCTTAAGATACTCTATCAGTCTTTCTACTTGTTCCACCTCCATGGCATGAAGCAAGTGTGAATTTCTATTTTGCGAAAGCCAGTTAGTCAGCTCATCTGCAAATCTTTGTCTCAATTCATGTGGAAGTATCAAACAACTTTGAAAATTTGGAAACCTCAGAATATTTAAAGTGAATGTGACCGCATCACTACTGTTGGCTTTTTGTTTTATTTCCAAACACCAATCTAAGTAGTCCACTAAACCTTCAAGAGACAATGCGCCAATTGTACACATAGAATGCATTGAGCTGAAAGACTTTGATTCAGCAATCTTGTTGAAATTTTTGACCCACATATTCCAATTCAATCCATCCCTGATGTACTCTGCTTTCTCTCCCATTGATTCGTTACTGCTATAAATGTGAAGTCCTCGGATAGTCTTTGCCTTTTGTATCAATTTTTCTATGAGTGATTCTTTACTATTTAAATTGGTGTTGATTGCGAAATAGGAAACGTTCGAATCACCCAACGCCATGAGGTCCAACAACTTCCATGTGTGTTTGCTCATTAAAGGTTCGCCCCCTGTGAGTCTTAGATGCGTTAGTGTGCGTTTTAGATCTGACTCCCACCATTTGAAGAAGGCCTTTACGTAAGGATTATTGTCCTCATCAAACCTACTAGCGTTGTCATGAGGATGGCCGTAATGATCATGACCGTTTGGTCCTATGTCTGTATAACCTTTGTTAGTTTTGATGTCCTTTGCCCAAGTGGTGGAAAATGCGGGGTTACAATAACTACAAGCAAAATTACAAGTTCTGTCAAAGCTCAATTCCAAGTATCTAAGATCAAAGTCATCCTCCGGATCAGATTCAAATGCTTTTTGTAACTCGTCGTCTGTGTACAACACAGACTTGTAAACCCTATCGCTTATTTTGTCTGCGTTGAGGTTTTCAACACGCCAGCAATAATCACAACCGTTACACTGGATTCCTTTCTGCATCTCTGCACGTTCCTTTTTCTTTTGCGGGGTGTTGCTCAGCAGTTTTGGATTTTGTAACACTGCTTCAGCGTCTACCTGGTGTGGCAATGGATGGTGACACGCCGTTGTCTGTCCTGTATTCAACCAAACCGTGGCGTAATACCATTTGGCTCCACAGAAGGAATTGCTTTTTGTGTCTAGCACTCTTTCTTTATACTGAGAAAAACTTTCTCCAGGCAATAAATGTTGATCACTACTCATTTGTCAAAAAAACTATTGCCTTTCTTTTTGATCCTGGCGGAAACCATGCACTGGCATGTAGGTTGACTCGGGGCCAATGTATCGCAGAGCCTACCTCCCAATGCAGAACCTTTTTGAGATTGAAGGGCAGACTGTCTGCCTTTAGATGCGGTAACCATTTTTCTTGATCTTGCTTTGACATCGTCGAATTGGATCTAGGTAGATCTACCTGTTCGTAACTTAGTATACCTTTCTGTCCTAGTCCTGTCGCTCCATTGTAGGTGATGGCCTTTTCACTCGTTTCTTCAAAAATCAAAGTGGCGTTTTCGCTGTATTCTGATTCCAAAGGTATCAAAAAAGTATAACCTAGTTTGCCTTTCTCTGGGGTGCTTACCCAGCCATCCGAATGGATGCCACCGGGATGATAATCACTGTATATAGTTGCGTGTGTGATCCAACCAGAATAGTGTGGTTTTAGAAACTCCTCTAACTTTTGTCTGAACATTTTGCTAAAATCTTGCTCAACAAAAGTATTTGCATTGATTCTCAGCCCATTATCTTTTTTAGGTAGAGAACCGAACTTTTCTAAAAGTTCTTGGACCATGTACGAAGGGAAAAAATTATCTATTTTGCCTATTTTATTTTTCATTGTTGTGTGCTATATTTAAATACCATATAAATCATGAAAGACCAATCTGACATAGTACTTTGTAACATTCCTTTTATGAGTGTTGCTTACGCACCAGCCGGCACTAGCCTTCTTAAAGCATGCCTGCAGGAACAAGGTTTTACCTGTACAGTAAAAGATTATAACATCAAATTATGGGATAGTCTATCTGATAAAAAAATCATCGATGATCTTGAAAACTATTTCACAGTCAATACCTCGCTAGACACAGACACACAGGTTTTAGTTGATCAGTACTATGAACTTATTGTGTCCGAACTGGTTAAACTAGATCCCAAGTGGATAGGATTCAGTGTATTCACATTCCAATGCCAGAGAGCTACCACAGAGATACTACAGAGGTTGAGGGGTAGATACAGAGGTAAAATAATGGTGGGTGGTGCTGGAATAAGCACCAGGGGTATAGCAAGTTCAAACGCCGATTATGCCGAAAAACTCATAAAAGACAACCTCATAGATGCCTACATCAAAGGTGATGGAGATATAGCGTTAATCGAATTACTGAAGGGCAATCTAGAATTTGCAGGTATAAACGGCAATCCATACAAAGGAGTGCCTGACTTAAACGTAATTCCGAAGCCAGACTGGAGCGATGTAATAGATTTGCCATACAGATACCATGATAGGAAAATTTTGCCTATCACTGGTAGCAGGGGTTGTGTAAGACACTGCACATTCTGTGACATACATGAATTTTGGACAAAATTCAAATTCAGGTCAGGCCAAAATATAGCCGACGAAATGATAGAAAATTACAAAACGCACGGTATCACAGATTTCTATTTCATGGACAGTCTCATAAACGGCAGTATGAAAGCATTCAGAGAACTTTGTCATACTTTAGTAAACTATTACAAAGAAAACAACTTGCCCGAAAAATTTTTTAGATGGGGCGGGCAGTTTATTGTGCGTTCGAAAACACAGATGCTTCCTGAGGATTTTGAAGTGGCGGCGAAAAGTGGATGTGACAACCTTTGCTGGGGTGTCGAATCTGGCAGTGAAAAAGTTAGGAATCACATGCAGAAACAATTCTCAAACGACGACCTAGACTACTGCATGGAACAAATGAGCAGAGTAGGCATGCACTGCTATTTTTTTATGATTATAGGGTATCCAACGGAAACAGAAAAAGATTTCCAAGATAGTCTAGATATGTTCAGCAGATATCAGAAATATGCTATAGAAGGAACTTTGTACGGAGTAAACCTTGGTGCGTTAGCCAGCATAGACGATGGTACACCACTTTTTAAAAATTCTACCGAGCTAGGATTGACCCCTATACTTCCGGCAGAACACGCTCATGGATTAAACTGGCAAAGTAAAAAAAATCCAGTAAGTTTAGAAAAAAGAATATTGCGCAGAATATTGATACAGGAACACTGTATCAAATTGAAATACACCGTGTGGAATGCTGACATGCATTTAAAACGTATTAAAGCAAGTTACGAAAAGATAAAAAACAAAACCTATTAATTACCATTCGGTGGCATGGATCAAATTCCATTTTGCCGATGAACATTTTTCAAAACATTCTTTAGGACCTTCTCCTATTAATAAATCTGTCTGTAATTTTTTCCATTTTTCATCCTCAAGAACATCAGGCAATTTCCTATCAAAATCTATGTAATCAAAAAGTTTTTTGTTGTGAGAATATCGTAAACCTGTCCAGCAACAGGGAAAGAACTTACCTTCAGCGTTTATATAAAGGCCCTTGTTTCCAATCAAGCATAACGGAACCACACTTCTCTTAGAAACGTCCATCTCATGAAATCTTTTCGTGAAGATATCAAGAGTAGAATCTTTCCACTTGCGTGTTGACAAAGATGTAAATTGCCTGGTAAACCTTCCCTGTGCCACATATTCGTCACTGGGTTGTAATGGATCATTGGTGGGATATCCACTGTAATTTTTTCCAAACTTTGTGCTTAGGGTAAGTTGGAATCTGTCAAAACGCAAAGCCAGTGCCATTTGCTTCATGTATTCTATTTTTTGCTCATTGAATTTAAAAGCAATAGCGGCCCATGTCTTGTATGGTCTGCTCAATTGTTTTATACCATTGACAATAGATTCCCAATTGCAATTGATTCTATAGATTTCATTTGATTCTTGATCCCAACCATCTAAACTAAAATGCACATTATCGTTTTCATCTAGCAATGAATTTAATTTCATCCACCAATCTCGGGTTTTGAAACTGCCGTTCGTGACAATAACAAATTGTATCTTTGGATTTTCATTTTTCAACCATTCAATGATCGAAAGCAAATCCTTGGCGTATATCGGATCGCCGTCGTCTCCACAGAAAGTGATCTTTTTCACATCTTTTGCGAATATAAAATTTTCCTTGAACCATTCCAAGGACAGCTCTTTGTTAACAAACCCAGGCAATTCTTGTCTGGTGCATCTAGGACATTTCAGTGGACATTTACCACTTATTTCAATGTGCCAATGTTCCAGCGGCCAATTATTGTGATTTTCCATCTTGTTCCTCCACAATTTTGCCAAAGTATTCCTTCATCTCGTACAATAGATCCATGTTGTATGATCCCATGTTGCTACTGACCTTTGCTCCATGGGTATGGTAATCTAGCAAGAAGTCTATAACGGGTGACTGCATATTATATTCTATGTAACCATTATGTCCAAGGTACAAATTGGATTCCCATTTGAAGTCATTCTTATCTTGCCAACTAGGGATCTCAGGTACTTGGGTAGTTTCCCACAACATGTTTTTTATGTCAATGTCGTTAAAGTATATCTTTTTGACTTCTACAAATTTTTCACTTTCTTTCTTCATATCTTTGCCATAGTGCATGATACAGAATTTGAATGTCCCCTTGCCTACACAAAATTCAAAGTCCTCCGACACATTGTCTCCCACAAAATCATGCGCTACCTTGCCATTAACCAACACTTTGCATTTTGGATTTCCAAATGCTTCATAGTCTATCCTACATTTAATTCTTTCTTCCATCTTTTCCTTTGAAGTAATCTTTCAGTTTATTGTATTCATCATCCGGACAGAGGATGTCACTCTTGAACATCACGTCTTTGACCCAGTGGTAGTGTGCTATAGGAGGTGGATGTGACTCGCCGGGTATGTAGTACTCCTTGTAGTGATCCTCCGCAAATTCCCAGAGTCCTGCCTTGTCCTTGTAGAATAAAAATTTTGTCCAATCGATTTGATTATATAAAGCTCGTTCACTCTCACTGTAGAAACTGTCACGTAGAACATCCTTGTTGAATATCATCATCGTATAAGGTATTTGCTTTTTATCTAGTACCAGTTGTGTCCTTTGTATATGTTCAAGTGTCCTGTAATACTGATGCTCTTCATCCCAGAAATGTCTACGATAGTATTCATGCTTGTCTTTTTCCGGGTGTCCCCCGTACCAGGTGCTCCACTGAAAGTCCTCGTCCCACACATAGTAAGTCACACGTCCTTTGACCTCATCTGCCCCTTTGTCTTTTGTGATCACTTCGTACCTATCTGTGCCCGACCACATGATGTATATGTGATCTACCTGAGTGTGTTTCATCGCACTGTTGATCGCCGCACGTGATATCGTCTCATTGCCGCTACCTGACCTGCCCTTGTTCAGCATCGTGATACCACCATTGAACCAAGGCACGAATTTGGGCCAGCATGGCCACGCGTACCTGGTGAAACTGCAACCGTGTGCTATGGTCTTGTTATGCATTCCTACACTCCTCCCAGAACTCCTCCATCTCAGGGAAGGTGTTAAGGAACCTTGTTAGCCGCCTGCGATCGTGTTCGTTGAAGAAAGCGTAAAAATTCTTTTTATGCTGTACGCTCGCGTCAGCGTTCTCGCGCCAGTAGGCGAGGTTGCGTCGCATCTTTTGTATCTCGAAGTCCTTGAAAATGTGTAGCCCGTTTTCTTCGCCAGAATTCAGTTCCATGTACTTGATGTTGTCCTCGTGTATGCTCTGGTACGACTCTGGCAGTAGTGTGATCTGTTGCCATGCGGGTTGGCGTAGTAATGGCACGTCGAACCAAACACGTTGGTATGTCTTGCTATATTTTTTACGCAGATCCAATATCTTCTCCAGCAGTTTATCCATGCTGGTGATACTCAGGTTGTTGTAGGTGCATATAAACGTTATCGAGTTACGGACAGGAATGCGATCCAGAAACTCCTCCACGTTGTCCATCATGTAGTTGAAATCTAATCCATTCCTTATGTATTCGGCTCGTTTGCCAAACGCATCCACAGAAACAAACTGCATCATGTGTTCCACTTTCTCCTCCATGCAGATGTTCTGCACCATGTTGAAGTACTTCTTTTTCAGTTTCTCGTCGGCCGGACACATGTTGGATGTGACATTTAGATGTAGGTCCTGTTTGGGGTGGTCCATTATGTACTGTAGCACCCGGTAGGTGTTGTGATCCATCATGGGCTCGCCCCCGGTCATGCGGAAGTGTTTTAGGTTCTTGTACAGTTCTGGCCACCACTTCCAGAAAGCATCAACATATGGGTTGGATTCCCTGTTGGGTATTGGACTCCTACGCCCTTGGAAGTGCTCGGGCGCGTTGTGTGGAGGGGTAGTCGGGTACTCCCCATAGCGTTCCGTCTCCTTGCCCCAGGTGGTGGAGAACTGTGGCGAACAGTAACTACACTTGAAATTACAAGCGTGGTTGAAGTTGACCTCCACGTACCTGGGTGTCCATGTCTCAGACAATGGATTCTTAACAATTTCTTCGAAGTCCTGCATGGCCCATGGCTCACCGCTACGATAATGCCTGTCACTCATCTCATTAGCGTCCTCCAGTTTCCAGCAATAACTACAACCTTTGGGTCTTTCGCCCTTCAACATCTGTTCCCTTTGCTCCAACTTCTCTGAGGTGTTGTGCAGTGCGGCTGGATTGCTCTGTAGTTTCGTAGCATCTATCTCGTGCAGTGGCGGGTGGTAGCAGGAATTGGTCAGTCCCGTTGGCAGGTGCAGTGACGTCTGGTTCCATTTGGCCAGGCACATGGTGGGAGAAACTTGTTTAAGTTTTTCCTTGGCCCGCAGTGCGTCTGATTTGTAATCACTAGTACTCACGATCTTGCACTCCTTTGTTGACGTGCGGTGGCATGCAGTATTTGAAAAAACGACTCTGCTCTGCGTCTAGCTCTGCTACCGGAATATCCAACCGGGTCCTTATACTCTCTCCGTACAATTTTAATTCTTCATCCAAGTTTGTCATGTGGTCCTGCAGGTTTTGGTCATAGATGTCCTTCATCATGTCGAGATCAGATATCTGATACAGGCTGTCGTCTCCAAGTGCGGTTTTGTAACAACCAATTCTTGCACCCAACATGGCATACTGACCGTTTTCGACCTCTGCACCCACCGACATCCAAGTTGTGAGAATCTTTAAATTTGCCGCCCATATCCTTTGTCTGAATTCTGATGGGGAGACCCTCTCCCCCTTCTCCAAACTCATCTTAACACCTTCCCTGTATCCGGCCACAAATGCCTGTCTTGGCGTGGAATTGATCACTGTCTGCGAATAGCAGTTGTGTAAATTCTCGTGTTTGACTGTCCAGCAGAAATCTAATTTGGCTCTTGAATCTTTTGCGTTCTCGTGTGTATGCATATTCAAACAAGTTTCCTTGTCCCATCCTACCAAACCACCATTGCCGTACACAAGACCGTTTATGCTGTTTTTTGCCCTCCATCTGTGCACCGCTTTTTTGTCTGTCTTGGTCCAATCTAGTGTCTCCAACAGGAACTTCTCGTCAATAATGTTGTCACCGTCAATGCTTATGAAGAAGTCGGTCTCCGCCACGTCGGCCGCGGCCTTGTGTGCGTTGTCGAAGCCGACCACACCGTCCACACGCTTGGCCCAGGGCACCTTGTTCTTGAGGTCCACCCAGTTCTGTTCCTTGTTGGGTTCCTTGAACGAGATGTACACGAAGTCCAGATCGCTTACTCGTACTCTATCAACCATGTCTCTCCTCCATTCACTATTCCATTGGGCCAGTGTATATCGCCCTGTTCAAAACTGTAGCCTTTCCTTGCTTTCTGCAAAACGCTGTAACGTGTTTTGGGTTTGGGTTTGGGTTTGAGAACAAACTCCGTACCAAGTTCCCCAGTTTTGATTGTGTAATTTTCCTCACCGTGTTGCATTATCTCCAGTTTCTTTTTGAGAGGCACATCGTATTGTTTGCCCTGTATGATCACGAAATGTTTCTTCTCCGGTGGTTGCGGTAATCCCTGTAATGCTTCAAGAAACTCTGACATTCATCCCCTTATCGAAGTAGTGCCACGCCCTAGAAACCCTTTTGTCTCCTAGGTAGAAGGCATCCTGATGTTTGTTTGGGTACAGATAATTGTTTTGATCTTTCATGTTGTCTAGCCCATTGACCGACGGCTTGTGATGTAAGAACTTAAACCATTCGTAATCGATCAGTTTTTTGTTTGTGGGATCGATCATCCTGTATGCGAGTGCGAACACCACGTCAGTGCTTGGATATTCGTCGTGACAGTTTATCAACATGGTTTTCCTGATCTGTTGCCAGTTCTGTGTGATGTGCCGTGTATGCTCAAAGAAGTTTTGTGCCCATTTACTTTTTCTGAAGTACATCAAACCATTGTAGATGTTTGGCAGGTAATTCCTACGGAATAGACTCCTATAGGGTGTTTGCTTGACCACTTGATCCTTGTAGTTCCTGCAATTCACACTGAACACTAGATCATGTTGCCATAGATGATACCACCACCAATCCGTGGTGTCCGTCCATAGTATGTCGGCCTCTAACTTGATCGTGTGGGTGAACGGGCTCATATAGAAAGCCTTATGTTCGTTGGCCCATTTGATCTCATGATCTACGCTGTCATCCTGTTTTAACACTTTCACAACGTCCACCGATGGGTGTTCGAACCTGCTCTTTTCATCTGTGATCACACAGATCTGGTTATCTTTATTCCAACGCTTGATGCTCTCCGCGAGTTTTATGCTCAACCCAACATAATCCGTGGTATCGTTGTTCTGCGCAAACCATAGGAAACCCCTAGACATCGGCCAACTCCTTGTTCAAAACGTGTACGTCCTGGTGTTCCGTGTAGTTGATCTGATCGTTGTACTGCCAGGCGATGCCGGTGTCGGTGAATTTTACTACCTTGCAGTCAGACGGCAATGTGGACAACCTAATAGGCAATGTGTCATAACTTATAAATCCATTCGCCTGTTCTAATGCAATAGCGAACGCATAATCGTTACGGAAGTTTTTGCCATATACTCTGTACATCTCGTTGAAATAATGGTAATACTGTTTGACATATTTCACAGTGTCAAAAATACGTTTGGCCTTTTTGCCCTTACGGAATATGAACACCGTGGCCCACACCATATCTATCATGCTCCAACGCCTCTGATCGAAACTGTTTCTGTTAGTGAGATCATATGCATCCTTTGATATCAGAAAATCGTAATCAGTGTCCAGGAACTGCCTAAGATTGTCTGTGAATGGGAAATAGTCGATGTCCATAACGAGTGTGACGTCATAGGGTGACAGTTCGTATGCCATGTGGCGATCCACGTTACGCCATTCAGATCCGTTCTTCCTATTGCCCAATTCCGGTTCGATGAATTTGTAATTGATGAAGCCTAACGGACGTAATTTTCTATACGTGTCGTAGTTTGTAACCACCGTGATTTCTAACTGTAAATTTTTCTTAATTAGGGTTACACACTGCTCCAATATCCTATGATAGGAAACATCCTCTGTGTCAAAACAAAATAATAATACACCCTTGGTCATCAACCACCTCGTTTTCCAAACGTCTTTGACATTTGGTGATACGTGTTGATGGCTTCTTGATTACGAGAGATCAGCAGTTCCAGAAATTCCGTTGGATCAATTATTTCTACTGGATTGTCATTCGTGTCCAATACGAAAAATTTTTCCATGGTTTCCTTCAGTGTTCTGACCAGACAGATGGTTTCAGCATCCGCACGGAATATGTGTTCTCGGTACACCACAACCATCCGTGAGTGTGCCTTCTCCAGGGCGTTGCGCTTGGCAACGGCTATATCATACGAGAGGTCAGATTGTTTTTTTAGTTCGCCAATGTCCATACCACAATTATACAATAATTATGGTGGAAATTCAACCTGGTAAAATTATTACGATGCTGAGTTTGAAACTTCCGTGTTGGAACTAGACTGGATATTCGCGCTCAATCCCTCGGTGTTGTTGGGATAGAACTCGGTCAAGGTCAACGTCATCTGAGGAGCCTCGTTAGGGTTGGCTGGCACACCTGACGTGTTGGGTGAAGTGTACGTGGTGTCATCCGCTGGGTCCTGTGCAATTTGTTGTATGGTCAATGTGACTGCTGTACCCACCGCCGCGTCCAGTTTGGCATTTATCTCTAAAGTGTTTGAATTGTAGTCAGCACCATTGTTTGAAGTTAATTTTAGTAATGTAGTGTATCCCGTTCCTAGGTCATGGAATCCATTGGCCAGACCGTCCGTGGTCAGTGACTCACCCGATCCCGATCTAGTTGATGCTTGTGACTTGAGATCTATGTTACCAAATCCTGAAGCGAGTTCTGAGAACACGGTGTCCTTGTCACCATCCACCGATCCCGTTATCGTGGGTGCGATCCTGATGTAGCCGCCAGCGTTGAAGAAGTGTCTCATAGCGTCCGCTGATGCCCAAGTGATCGATCTCTCAATGGTAGAAGTAGTGTTCCATGTGCCGGAGTTGGTCGATGCACCCGCCGCCTGTGAAGAAATAGCCGTTGCGTTTGGTGATCCCGCCGCTACCGAAGCCGCCAGTGTTGCTAGGTCAGCCTCCACGGCCGCCTTGATGGCTATGGTGTCTCCTGCCGATACCTGTGATCTTGTAGTCAGTGTGTCGTTGGTGTGGTTGGCGATGTTGTCCATCGAAGTGAATAAGGTGTTCCAATGTGATGCAAGGATGGTGTCTCCCGCGCCCACTGTTGGTATCGCGGCCTGTCCAAGACCATATACCCCTGATCCTGTGCCCGCGAAATGGTTGTACCCGTATGGTGAACTTGAACTGTTCACAAACGTGTTGTATTCGTCATCTAAAATTTTTTCTCCTGCTACGTATCCCATAATGTTATTTCACTCCTATCACGCACTCTGTCAGTGCTGTTTCTTCGTTATATTTATGCTTAATCAGCCTGCCCAGGGTGTTAAAAGCGGTGCATTCGTCCAGGTTGGCTGTCCTAGCCTCCCCATTGCCTGCTGAAACTATGCGGTCTCCCGCCTGTCCTGTACCCTTGATCTTGACGAAAACACGCCCTTTCAGTGCTATCATGGGGTGTGTTTCGTTGTTGCCGGCCTGTGCGTTCATTAAAAAAGCCGGAGATTCTGATACGACACCAAACACGGCGTCGTCTAATTCTTTTGTACACTTGGTTATCTCTGCATGTCCGCCTAAGATCACCACATCTCCCACTGCCAATTCACAATCGGCCTCATAACGCTCGGCCAAGTCAGCGTACTGCGCCGATGTTGATACCGCATGTACCACGTTGGCCCTGATGTCCACCAGTGTTGGCGCGCCCAGTTCAGTGTCTGTGTTACCGGACTTGAATGCAGTCCAGGCACCGCCTGCGTTGCCGTAAATGGTTGTTCCGTCGTCTGCGAAGGTCTCGTCCCACACCCAGAAGAGATCCTGTTCCGTAGCACTTGAAGTTTCGCCCCTGTTGACCTTCAGTCCTGAGTAGTTGGGCATTCCCGCCGCGCTTGATATGTTCCTGTTCAATTCTATGATGTTATCCTCCACTGTCAGCGTTGAAGTGTTGCTGGTCACAGTGTCGCCGTCTATGGTGAGGTTTCCTGTTATTCTTAAATCTCCTGACATGCTTACATTGCCGGTTGCTCCTGTCATGGTCATCACGGTCTTTGTGACCCCACCGTCATTTACCTTGAAACTGATGTCTCCGTCCTCCGTGACGTTGGCTATAGAGAAGTTGTCGCCCGACATGGTCATCTCTATGTCATTGCTGGCACCTATCCTCAATCCATTGTCGTTCTGTATCTCCAGGTGTCCCGTGGTTGAATCGTTCTGGTCAGATCTCAGGAAGTTGGCCACTGCGACGCCTCCTAACGCATCTGAATCCGTTGCCGTGCCCCTGAACTTGGCGTTAGAAACTGTGCTTGAAAGTTGTATACCCTGAGCCACCGATGAGAATCCTGCCGCTATCAAGGCCGCCGCGTTCTCTTCTGTGGCGCTCGGTGTGAACGCAAGGTTTGATATCACGCCCACCACTGTGTCCTGTGTGACTAATTTAAGTATAGACCTGAATACTCCTGTGTTGTCCTGCACTACTTCTGTCACAACCTGTGTCACACCCGAACCCGCTATGGAAGTTGGACCGATCAAGGTCCACACAGATCCTGTGTAAACATAGAGTTGATTGTTGGCCGTGTCAAACCATAGGTCACCCTGCACAGCATTCGTTGGTGAAGTTGAGGAGTTGGTAGTTGAACCCACTGGCTTCCACTTGGCCCCTGTGTAAACATTGATCTGTTTGTTGGTCTGGTCGAACCACAACTGTCCCTGTATCTTGTTCACAGGCGCTGATGTGTTGTTGAAATTCTCCAGTACCTTTACGAAGTTTTCGTTCAGTCGTTCACCAAACCCGGCATAGCCCTTACCAAAAAGTGTTAGGTCTGTCGTGGCGGTGTCTATGGTGCCGTCTGGCAGAGTTACTAATAAAGTACCGAATGTGTTGTTAATTTTGTACGCCATGTACGGGTATTTATGCTGGAATCAAAGGCTTTGTGTACCTGCTAAACGGAGTGTAATATCCCTCTAGCCTGTTGTTGTAATTGACATCTCGCTTCATAAGATGCAGAGTGAGGCCTATCTTGTATGAGCAACCGTGCTTACGGTAGTCAGCGGGTGCGTGTAGCACACTGGCATCATGGACTATGGCACACTTTGGACGCCATGGCAATATCTTCTCTATGCTGAGACCCTCGTAGATGCTCATGGGTATGTGTGCGGGCATGATGTCTTCCAAGATCTGTTGATCGCGAGCGCTGTGTTCCAGATTCTCCACGCCATACTCCTCGTAACTCTGGTGGCGGATCACATTAGCGTAGTTGGCGAAACTGCCTATGTCCCTGCCCCTCATGAAGTGCGTGGCCCTGCCCCTGTAACGCTGATTAAATGTCACGTACTCTGACGCATCGATCTTGTCCAGTTCCACTGGTATTATTATGTCCTTGTAGGGTCGATATCCCGTGAGGTGTGTCACGGCATCTGTGTGTAATCCATAGGGTTTTACTGATTTGAAGAACTGATCTCCCACGCTGATGGGATCCGACTGTGCGATGTCACTGTAAAAAATTACGTCATCACCAAAGTGCTCATAGATCTTAGGTCTTACTATGTCCGATATCTTGGCTATCAACATGGGGTACGTGATGTGTAGTACGTGATCGTTGATTGTATGACCAATTGTGTCAAAATTATCACTAAAGAACGATGCCAATGTTTCGCATTCGTGATCAGTGATGAAATCGTCCACCACGTATGATTCTTCATTTTGGTCTTTGAACAAAGTCGTGTTTGGATCATGGATTACATCCATTGACTTTAATTCTTCCTGAGTGAATGGCCTATCTGTTTTGTATTTCACTTGGTATCCTCTCTATGATCTCTTGCCATGGATGTCTTATGCAGAACTTTAGCATCAGCCTATCGTAGTTGACCGGTTCCACCCAATGTTTCAGTTTGCCATTTTCCAACAAAACACACTCGTAGGGAACCTGCTGGTCCTCTACGACCATCACTGGTTGCGTGTCGAACAGGTTTATTTGTATGCTTGTCATGTCATCCTCGTCCACGTGTGGAGGCACATCGTTATTAGCGAAAAGATAGGCAAAACGGGGATAGGTGTTCATCCCCCATATGCCAAGATCCTGCTCCACTTCCTTTGTGAGGTATCTTATGTCCGATCCGTCTTTCAGGTACACTTTCCACCATGATAATTTTGGCTCGAACTTCTTCCACTGATACCATTCACCACGTTGGTGAATGTCGTAGAATATTTTCCTGTATTTCTCTTTGTCTATTCTGTAATCAAGATGGATCAAATTCATAGGCATGATCTCCTTTAAAAAATTTTAAACACTTGTAAAATTCAATGCAGTCCTCTATGTCGTCATCAAACGATATGTTCAAATTTATCCGTTTGTTATTGTTGTTGAATACCGCGTGTCTGACCTGTGTGTTTAGGAACATGGGTTTTGAAATTTCCGCATGCTCAAAACTACAAGGGGCGTAATCCTCACTCAGGGGATATATCAAAGCAGTGTTACGTTTGCCACCATCGGTATGCCATTCCTGCACGGCGTTGGGACGTATCATTAAAAGATAACAGTTCCTCCCATGGAACGTCATGTTTAGATCATAAAAGTTCAGCACAGTAGGTTTCCTGGTCTTCGTGGATTTATGCGTAGTCCAATCCTCGTCTTTGAGACTCATTCCTATTCTGAGCAGTCTGTCTTTGACTTCAGTATCTAGGAACTCAGGTAACTCATAATGGCTAAGATCACTAGGCATCTCTGTAGTCCTTTTCCATCATTTTCTTGTATGACCTTTCAATTATCTGTGCAGGCACCTTTCCACTGTAAATGATATGTAACCGCTGTTCACTGCTGTTGTTCTCTACCCAGTGTTTATCGTAGAGATTCATCATGTTGACCGGATTCGAATCAAAATCAATGATGCCTGCTCTCTCGTTATGGAAATGACATCCACTGGGATTGGTTATGGCGATGTTGGCTCCGTGCAGGTTACTATGCCGACTATCCCTGTGGACTGCGATCTTTCCTCCCGGCTCTAACAGGCTGAAATAAATCCTTCCCACAAAGTTGTCTTCTCCAAAGGTGTCCTTGAACCACTGTACGGTAACGGGACACTCATTAGCCACATCCTTCCAGACATGTCTGTCTTTGCTGACGAACCCATTTTTGTCTGAACTGACCGAGGTTTCAACCGACAGCGGAGCATAAAGTTCGAGGCTATTCCACCCCACGAATCTGGGATCGATCGATCCATCTGTTTTGCGGTGAGGTGATGCTCGATGCTTGACCGCCTCCCACTCCTTGAAGATCCTTTCCTTTGGAACTTCTATTTCAAGTGGCAAGTGGCTAATGCCACTTTTAAAGATTATCCACTCAGCATCTATAGTTAGATCACCAGGCATCTTTGTAATCCTCTGATACTATTTGTTGGGAACTTGGTATCATGCCATTTGGCATTAAATCTCGCGGCCAGCCAATCGTCGTCATAGAACGACCATAACCACTTATCAGTCTTAATGTAGAACACATCATGGCTTTCTATGTCCTCCCACATGTTCGGCTCAAGGTTCTTCCATGTGCATATGGCATCATAGGAGGGGCGGAATCTATTGGAATAATATGTCAGCAGTACCTGATCACAGTGTTTCTTCAACACATCTATTATGTCTCGAGTTTCCTCGAAAGTGAAATGCGTGAATACCGAAAAGGCAACACACACATCGTAATGATTTTTTATCGTTGGCACCCGTTCCTGTCCATGTGGATTGTACATGTGATTGTATCCGTCATAGTGTTCGAACTTGTACTGTGGTAATCGGAATTTATTTTTGTTTATAACCCCTAGATCTATGTCCATTCCTGTATAATTGCCATGTGATTCGAAACTGACAAAGTTTGCTTCGCCGCACCCAAAATCCAACACACTCTTGCCTTCGAATTGAATGAATTGCTCAAAATATTTCCTTATCTGTCCCCTACCCCAGTACCTGCCATACAGGTCTGTATCGCCGTTAGACATATAAAGATAGTTTGCCTGTAGTCCGGGTTTAGTCATCGGTCTCCTTTATGGCAACACCACCTAAAAACATATGATCCATCCAAAACGGTTGGATCAAATTAAATCCCGCATCACTCAACATCTGGTCGATTTCCTTCCAGGAGTTAGGTTTTAACATGCTACGCAATTTCTTTTCCTTTTCCAATATCTCGTCGGAAGTAAAATGTTTGGATTTGTAATCATAGTAGTTGAATGTGAGCATTTCCTGGAATCTCGCATCACTGCACACAATTTTTTCTGCGAAAATGAAGCATCCTCCCTTATTCAATCCTTTGTATATCTTTTCAATCATCGATGCTCTGTCCTTAACTGGCAAAAACTGGAGTGTGAAAAGTGACGTGACCAATGAACAGTTTGTGAATTTATAATCCCGTATGTCGCCATGTATGAAGGACAACCTAGTGCTTGGTTGTTTTTTGTAAACTAATTGCTTTGTATTATCTAGGGACTTTACAAAATTTTCCTCTATCTCGACGCCAACATACTCACAGTCAATGACATTCTTTGCAAAGATCTCATAAAGTAATTTGCCAGTGGAACAACCTATGTCTACAACTGTGGTATTCTGCTCGACGAAATACTGCGATAGATTGACAACGTCTTGTAATAAATTATCGTAACCACGTATGGATTTCTTTATGTGTTCGTCAAAATTTTCCGCTTCGCCGTGTCCAAATGTAAACTTATGGTTCATACTGTTTTACCTCCGAGATGACTGACCAAATCGTTGTATTCCCACGAATGCACCTGATTACAATGTCCGTACTTCTGCATCAAAACAGTTCTACACTTTAGGTCGAAGTGCATTATATTTTCAAAACCCGTTTGCTTACGCTCCTGTACAATATCAGGAAATCCTTCTTCATATATCTTTTTCTTGCTAAGTTCCACGTCTATCTCTCCCCATTCTCCACATTCTGCTAGGTGCTTTGTCCATGGATGATGTAAAAATGACAATAGAATTTCTGGTGTGTATATAAAGAACCCAGGCACTGCTGGTTTTTGTTTTAACATTGGATAACGAAAGATCGACATGTGTCTTTCGTTCCTTTTGACGTACCAAGGCACTTTTGGATATTCTTTTATTTCGTTTTCGATCACTGTCATAGTCTTTAGATCCCACTTCCAATATTTTGAAAAATCTCTGTGTACTACGTTTGTGTTGTAACCCAAAACAGGCACTCCCTCAACTTGATCATATAACCATAAAAATAAAAGCATCTGTGGTGTGGGACAACTTGACAAGTCTGCATATTCAAATGCTTCAGATTCCAAAAACTCTTCAATATCTAGTTTATGTATGATTGGTTTTATTCCGTTTGCATCACAGAACTTGTACGCACATCCAACATCCTGCAGGTTGAGATTATCTGCAAATTCTACGACGTTTACATTGACCGGTATGTCTTGTTCTATGAAACTCCTCAACATGACCTCACTGTCTGAACCTCCACTGTACAGTACGTCAACAGGCAACGACAGAGCATCTACTCTGTCTTTTATCATTCTGGCAACCCTAAAACATTCTTCCTTGAATGTTCCAACATTCCTTGACACGGTTCCGTATCCTGCCCAAAACTTGTCATCCTCGTTTTGCCTAGTGTTATATTCTAGACCGTTGTACCCAAATTTGAAGTGGTTATTTTCTGTGTATTCGAACATCACGTTAACTCCTCGAACCCGATATCATGGATCCCCATATGAAATACTACTCTCTCTTTTGATGGAGGCCTTACTCCGTGTGGTTTCTTTGTGTTCAATACCACCATGGAATGATAAAGTATGCTGTCGCTGTTGGTACCGTCGTTAAAGTACAGCTCTCCTGTGTTTTCCGTTATGGGAATCACAAACGAACACTTACTCTTTTTATCAACGTGTATCGGCAACTCTCCTCCCGCCAGCACCCTGAAGAAATTACATCTGAATTCCCTGGGTCTGATCCCAAACTCGTTCCATATGTTTTTTATGAGTCTCAACAACTTGCGGTCGAAGTCGTGAATCTCTTGTACATAGAACTTGTTCATTTCCTTTCCGCCCGTCGCCTCATTAACATATTCGGAGTACAACTGGTTGCTGTCTTCCCACTTGCCGTTGAAATAACCGTTCCAGAAATCAGTAGGAACCTTGTAATCGGTCTCTATAAACAAGTTTTTATGCCAGTTTTTTTGTATATGCCTTGTCATAATCAAATGCTATCCTGTGGAGTAATCTGTTTTTCATGCCGTCAAAACTCCATCTTTTGTGTATGCTCAACCATTGCTCGGATATGACAAGATCGTTGTCCTGCCACGCATGATGGTAGATGTACTTTTCCTGTGTACAGTGTTCCTTGAGTAGTTTGTGTAACTCCTTCCATTCCTCTCTTGTTGCTCCTTCCACTATATCGTACACTTGCTGGAATGGAAAGTAAAGTCCTTTTTTACCCTCTTTGTTCGTATGAACAAGACTGATAGGGTTTTCATAATTTATTTTTTCCTTTGCTACTGCCATGTTGCTGAACGAACCCACTTTATACCCAGAAGCATATTTTATAGTTTCCAGTTTTCTTTTCATTTCCATTGACAGGTCGTTGTATGCCATTTCCTGGTTTATCCAACTTGTACGTGATCCTGCACTGCCCTTAACGGCGTACAGCCAGACGAATGGGTATCTCTTCACGGCATTGGCATGATGTGTGTGCCAATCCAGTTCCTCGTCGTGACCGAACAGTCCCTTGTCACCTTTAGCATTCAACTCTCCTGTGACTCTGATCACGCCTGGTTCGATCAGTATCCGTTCTTTCTCCGCGGCGTCCTTCCCATGATCCAGTTTTACTGTGCCAATGCTCGAAGCGATTCTCATCTGGTCCTGTATCGTTAGAGTTTGATCTCTGAATATCACCACAAAATGCCTGTTACACAATTTTGCGACTTCATGCAGTTGTGTTACAGAAAGGCTGTTGATGTCCTCGTGTATTGTTAGTGTCCAACCGTTACTGTCTATTGATGATTTCATCCAAATCCTGCTGTCCTTGTAATGATATAATGATGTGTGACCTGGTTGTTGAACCTTTGTTCCATGCCGAATGCCTCATTCCTTGATTCAAAAACCAGCAGGATCCGGGTTCCATTTTTTGATAAACTTTTTCACCAGACTTGTCCACACAGTAGAAACCACATTTATCATTCGTAGTGATAGGTATATGGAAACGCACAGAGTAATCGGTGTTGTAGTCTATGTGTTCGGCCACGTATGCTCCGGGATCCATGATCGCTATCCTGGCCCTCGTGGTCTCCGCCTTGAATGATGTGATCACTTCCTCGAGGTAAGTGCCTTTGACCCAATCCTTGATCTTGTTGTAGTGTCTCTCATCAAGTCTACTCTTGGGTATCTTTTTATCGTATACCCTCGTCTCTTCGTCTGGATTATATTGAGTTAAGGCAATCTGTTTGTAGGGAGATCCATTGACCTCGTACTTGCCGTTCTCGTCCTTCTGTATGTAATTCTCAAAGGGCTTGACATAGTTCCTGTAGTCCCAAGCCATCCTCTTGTTGCCCAGTCCCTTGCGCAGTTCTGATTCTTCAACATCGTTGTCCTGTAGGAACTTGTAGGCGTCCTCTATGGAATCAAACTTCAAGCCGAATGCCTTCTGTAGTTTAGGTGATTTACCCCCAACCCTAACTCCGTATCCATATTTGGTTTTCAGATCATCCTCTGCGACTGGCATGTCCTGTACCACTTTGATCATCCTGTCAACGTCAAACGTTTGATCTAGTTTCAAGAAAGGTGGCAGTTCGTATCTAGTCTTTAATTTCATAAGTCCCCTTGTATTGCCAACACGATTCATGTTTGGGATCACACACCGCAACCTTGCCTTCGTGCATTTTCCATTCCGTGTCAGTTTTTTCGCCCAATTCTATAAAGAGTCTCTTCATAAATCCCGGGTTTCTACATCTACTGATAAACACTTTATTGTAGCCTGCTTCCTTGGCAAATGTCAACTGATGTTTTACCGTGGCTACTAGGTGTGGCCTGGCGATCAATCTCCCATTCATCCTAAGTTTTGGATGTTCCCAGTACCTATTTAGAATACGTGCTTCTCCCTCATCATAATACTCAGGACGGTGCCATACAGAACTAAAACCAAGCACTTCTTTTTCCTTCAGTAGCACAGTGATACAGTCAAAAGCAAACCAATCTATGTTCTCATAGTTGCTGGCTATCTCTTCCGAACCAAAATCTATGTCTCTCAACTGCTTGAGAATATCTGTACGATCCCCTGGGGCGAAAGTCAGCACATCGCACTCGCTGTTCTTGTTGGCAAAATTTTTATCTCCAGGCGTGAACATTGTTCCAGAATTCCTTTTTCTTTTTACCATGCACCAGAAGATGCACACGTTCTTGATCTGAATTGTTCTCAACATAGTGCTCGTAGTGTATGTTTAAAACCAACGGCATTCCGGGCACATAATCTACCTGTTTATTGTTTAAAACGAATCTGTTACCTTCGGGATAACTCAGACAGATGTTTAAAGGTTCTAACCAGTTGCGTTCTGGCACATCTATGTGCTTTGTGATATAACCGTTTGGTTTGATCACAAGGAATCTTATGTCATCTATCCTAGCGTATGGCAAACTCTTTACCCACTCTATTGTGCGTGGACAACGTTCGCCAACATCAGTTACACCTGGCTTTTGTTTTTTGCGATCATACTCCCAATGGCTGTTTGTCTTGTCTGAAGCGAATCCATAAAGGGTCACGGCACACCAATCCTTGTGTCCGTCCTCTGGCCTGTGTATGACTAGCCTATCCTTGATCAGTTCGTATTCCGTCAAAATTTGTTTGACCGGGACATCGAAGTCCATCTGCACGTATTCCACACTGCTGTTTCTATCAAATTTTTGAGTGTTCATGATGATCCTTGTGGTTCCCTTCAAATGGTGCAACCAAATTGATGAGGAATCTGTTTGCAGGACCCTTGGCATCATGTCCGTAAAAATTCAGTATACCAAAACCTACATATGAAAGAATGTATAACATTAGGTTAATTATAACTGCATTTACGCCAAAAAGCAATGTTGTTATTATCCAGTGTGCGGCGAAAATAAGTTTGCCGTACCTGTGGAAAAACATCACTCTTGGATTTTTTATTAGATCGTCAATATATTTTCTTGGTATTTGTTTTACCTTCCATAAACTGAAGAGAATCACATGCCAAGGATGATTCCTAGGACTGTGTGGGTCCTTGTCTGTGTCTGCATAAGCGTGGTGTATCCTATGAACACCTGCCCAGGTCAATGCACTCCTACCACCGCATAACAATCCAAGATATAGAAGTACGATTTCTGCCAATGGACTGGCTTTGTAATCACTGTGTGAGAAGTATCTGTGGTATCCGTAGGTTATTCCAACTGCGGCCACAAGCCAATAAATCATGTATCCATATAATAATATCATGCTAGATATTTAACCGTCATTTCCTTCATGCTTTTACGATCCTACAAATCCTTTATTATTATTTGTTGTAATCATAGGTTGACCTGGTACATCATAATGGTACTGTTCCATTTCAGACCAATTTCTTAAATCTTCACCTTCTTCAACACCACATTTTTCTCTACAAGGACGAGGTGCATTATTAGGATCATCAAACATAATATCCCAAAATGCTTTCCATTCTTTAGAGTGAGTAATTTCTTTAATATCTTTTACCTTATCAAGATGTAAATGTTCACTATATAATGCTTCGTGTTCTTTTGTTAATGGTTTTTTAGATTGAAATGCTTTGCTATCGCACCAACAACAAGGTAACAAAAATCCTAAAGCACTATGACCCATAGTAACTCTATCCCCCACAACACATTTAGGTACTATCTTATCTATTTTCTTTTGTTTGGACATAATTCTCTTTATTTTTAGGCACACCTGCTTCCATATAATGAAACCTAGATGACTTTTTAAGTAACAATTTAATTTTTTTATCTTTACAAAATTTTTTTGCGTCTTCTATTTGACGTTCATTAAAAGAAAATATTATAAATTGCCACGCTACATTAAAACCTAATTCTTTTAATTTTATCATAGTATCAAATAAAAATTCTGAGTCTTGGTTATGACGGTATATATGACTAACATCTGGAAAACCATCTAGTCCTATTTTCCAATATATTCTTTCAGGATATATTTCACTTATTTTTTTATACCAATCAAACTTTTTATTTTTAACGGTTGCGGCTGTGTGTATTGATAGATAATTTATTTTATGTTCTTTGGCAATTTCTATAAATTTTGCTAGATTAGGATTAAAAATAGGATCAGATATTTGACCACATAAACATAAATGTTTAAAATGTTTACATAGTTTTGTCCATTGAGAGATTGAAGTATCGTAACCAGGTATAGGTTTACCTGCAAATCTATTCGTTTGCCTAGAACAAGCAATACATTCTAAAGTACACTTATTACTAATATCTAAATTTACGCTAGGTCTACTAATAAATCTATTATATAATTGTTTATAATTTTGTGAATGACTCATAATCTTCCCAGTCATGTGGTTTATTTGTGGCATGGGTAAAGTGCACCATTTTGATGTCTGGATGAAATTCACCACCCAAATAAACGTAGTCGTTGCCCGTGACCTTGTGGTACAACTGACTGGTCTTGACCTTCCATTTATTTAAATCAAAATTTTTCACACCAATATCCTCTTTGGCGCACCATCTAGCGACCCAACTGTCAGGCACCGTGATCAATTCCAGTTCCTCATTGACGTTGTCTTCAACGAAGTACTGCTCCCCATTCACCGGTCCCTTTGCTATGCCCCTCTTGATGTAGTAGCTCTGCCAGAAGTCTGGGTCTGACATGAACTTGTCATAGATATACCTGCAGTCCTTGGGATAGTACTTGAAGAACCCTCCATTTATCTTGTAGCGTTTCTTTTCTGTGTCTCTCCACCATCCCGGTATCGAAACAAACTGACCTTTCTTTATGGGATACTCAAAAAGTTCTTTATAGTTGTTGACCAAAAGCACGTCAATGTCCATTACAACTATGGGTTCGTCAATGTCTAAAGACATACCATACATTTTATTCCATTGCAGTAATACACCTTCTTTTATTGGCTTTCGTATCCATATAAATTCATACTCCGGCAATTTTTCTTCCAAGTATTTCTCGTACTCTGGACCGTACCTGTCACCTATGCGCACTGCTACAATTTTCATCGCCATTTTATGACCTCATCTAATGTTGGCTTCGCCACCCAGCTCTTGTGATTGAATCTGTCATAGTCTCCATAGCCTATGCCCATGACGAACGCCAAACCAGATCTCAGTGTGATGTCATTGTGTATCGCAGGCTCATAGAAATAACATTTACAGAAAGAAACATCTAATCCCTGTTCCACAGCCAACATCGTTGTGACCATCGCGTTCATGCCCGCCTGCTGATTGAATTGATCCTTATGGATTTTTTCAACCTTGTCAAAAATTTGTTGTAGTTTTCCGCTTTCCCAGTACTTGCCCTGTTTCTGAGATTTCCTCATTTTCTGTGTGGCCGGATAGTACGCCAGGAGATATGGAGCCGTGACCTGGTTGTTGAAGTGCCAACTGTCGTCCTTGATGTACTGCTTGGTCTTGTCTCCGTAATGATAGGCCAACCAGTCATCATATCTCGTTTCCAACTCCTTGGCCATCTCCAGTGTCATGTTGCTCCATCTATTGTGATCATTCTTGTGTTTTCCACACACTGTGCTCATGGCCAATTTCTTCTTCTGCGCAGAATGTTCAGGACCATACACATCTATCTCGTAGTGCCAAAAATTGTTCTTGTGTGGTGTCAGCTCTTTTGCTTTTTCCAGTATTTGCTGTATCAAGGCAACATCGGGTATCCTGTCCTGTTTGAAGAAAGAAATGTTCCTCCTCTTTTTCAGCAGATCTTCTATCATATCTTCGTTCCTATTATCATGAATCTTTTGTATTTGCCGAAATCTTTCTCATAGAACTTGATGTTCCTCAATTTCGACACGTACTGATTCGCGAAATCCTCCACCGTGTCCACACAATTGATGTGTTGTGTTATTTCCCTGTAGTTGTTGCTCTGCAACACGACCAATGTGTGTTCCTCTAATTTACTTATAGTGTCGTAGATCATGGATTGATCAAGATGTTCACAGGATGTACATATAACAATGGAATTTTCAAACTTATCTATTTCTTTGATATCCTTTTCAACAAATTTAATGTATGTTAGGTAACCATTTTTCAAATTATCAGCATCAACTTTCTGCCATAGTTTTTTAGCCACAGTTTTGGCTTGTGGATCAAAATCTACACAATCTATGTGACCTATCTTTTTCAGTGTCAATTTTTTTACCAACATGTGTGCCAACAGTCCATACCAACTGCCTAAAATAGAAACACTGATATTTTTATCCAACGTCTTGCATTTGAAATGGTGAGGATATTCATTTAATTTTTCAATCAGCCAGTCTTTACTAGCATACTGATTTGTGCTGAGACTATCAATGACGTCAATTATTCTGTCTGGACATTTCTCTAACAGTCTCTTTACCGTGTCTAGTGTGTCCCTATCAAACATATTTTTGATTGTGCAACAGTATTGTGTTGTGTTCCACTCCCTCCTGCCAGCTGGATATCTGATCTCCTATGAAATAGTTGTATTTGACGTCTTCGTTGTAGATGTATCTGTCTATACCAGAGTACAATCTCACATATAGATCTCTGTGTTTCATGAACTTTTCAAACACGTGCCGTTGATCGCTCCAACGCATTATCGAAGAGTTCACCAGCGTGTTCTGTGTCACACGGAATTTCAAGGGCGTCTTCAAAGATTCCTGTTTCCATGCACTGCTGTTGACCAAGGTCAACCCTTCGAAATCACTCGCTAAGAAATCAATGTTATCATTTATGGCTATGTCTAAATCAAAGAACAAGCACTGTCCCGTGAACTGTAGTAGGGATAACTTATGGAACACACCACGCAGTTCGGGGTGCGTGACTGGAATATCATACTCCTTCTCTGGTCTATCTGTGAGACATCTAAATGTGTGATCTAATGTGAGATGTTCTGCGACAGAGTTTTTTAACTTTTTATCAAAGTCTCTGGTGTATTTCGTTCCGACGTTAACACAGTATACATCAATCATCAAAGTTATTGTAGGCCACCAACAGCTCGAGCGGTGTCTTTGCTGATCTTAGTTGAGATTTCTTTTCCTTGTCGGTAGACCCCTTCACTTTTTCTGTTTCAAATATTTCCACCTTGGTGGTGAACAACATTTCCTTACACTGTGCGTCGTTTGGATCAAAGTTCAGTATGCACTTGACGAAGTCCTCCACAGATACACGTTGTTTGATATCTGTTTTTGACTTTATGCCAGCGTCCACTATGTCGCTCAGTTGCTGTGCGTATCTCCTGTTCCGGGCGATCGTGGCCTCCGCTATCTTGTCCGTGCTGTATTCCGACACGAGGTCCTTGAAGTCTTGGTTGTTGTAATCAACCGGGAGATAATGATTTATCGCCCGCTTGCCGTCCTCATAGATCACCTCGACTGTGTTGTTTTCTGAATTTGCGAAATACGCCTCTATTATTTTTCCACTGAATATTGCCATTTTTAATCCTTTGTTGCTGTGTTATTGTAGCAGAACAACATCAAAAAGTCAATTATGATTTCAGTATCTTGAATGTGTAGGTGTTTACAGTTGTGGGTGTTCCGTCTGGGAATTCCTGTGCCCGGTAGTCGTTGGAATTGACGAATCTGGTCTGGTAATTTCCACTTCCGCCAGTGAGCTGTGTGTTCACTATGGCTGTGCCCCTGGCCGTACCACTTCCGTCTATGTTGTATGAGATCTGGTATCCTGTCGAGGAGTTAACCACTTGATCTTTGATGTATTCCTGTAGCAGTACACCGATCTCCGCGCCCGAATACTGTTTGAGATTGTTAGACGCATCTATGTACACGGGAGGATTGTAGGTGGGTAACACCCCATCGATGACATGTAGGTAATAGTTGGTTATGGTCTGTGGCTGGTCCTGTGGCTCGCTTATATCAGCGGCCGAATACGCCGAGGTGTCTGCCCTGGTGTCAGTGAATATCGGTGTCGATGATACCAGTGTCGCTCCTGTAACAGAAGTAGATGTCGAAACGAAATATGTTCCTGCCTGGGCACTCGTTGTATCGCCCAATGACATTTGATTTATGGTTGGATACACGAATGTATCTATGAAATCCTGTTCGGTCATGGCCTGTACCTGTGTGCCATTCCAGTAGATTGGGAAGGTCTTGCCCGTATCTGTGGTGGTTATAGATGCTGATCCTGTGACCTGTGTGATACGTTGGAACGAAGTCGTGACCACGCTGGGTTCATCTGTTGTTGCTTCAGACGGATAACCTCCACTTGCCGACAATCCCGCGCCTGCCTGTAGCCTAGTGTCGTCGATTGATGTTAGATTTCCCCCCGAACCAGACACTGTCAGTGTCCTTGAAGGTGATAATGAATAGTAATATGCGCCGAGGGTGTATATGTTGGTCAGATCACTGCTCTTCATCTGCTGAAGTTGTGCGCCGTTGTATATTAAAGGTGTTCTAACAGTCATATGATTAGTTATTATAAAACATTCCTAGGAACATTTCAACCATAAAATTACGCTCCTGCGCCGTATATGGTCTTTAGTACCGTTCCCGTACTGCTCAGGATTTGTAATGATGTGCTTGATGCGAACATGGTCGATGTCACTGTGCCAGTGTCTCCAGTCGTTACCACTGTACCTGTGACGTTTGGTATGGTAATGGTCCTGTCCGCAGTTGGGTTGGCCACTGTGATCGTGGTTTCGAAAGCGTCATCTGATGATCCTTCGAAGATGATTGTACCACTGGTTGTGAGTTGTATGCCCGACGTTGTTACAGCACCTGTTAATGGTCCTGTGAAAGCGGTCGCGTTCACAGTGCCCGCCACATCCAGTTTGGTACTAGGAGTTACTGTGCCTATACCTACCCTAGACTCGGCTCCATCGATGGTCATCACCGTAGTGCTGGTTCCACCATCATTGACCTTGAACGTGATGTCTGTGTTCTGTGCCGTGTTTGACAATATCACACCGTTGCTGTCAACTGTGATAGAAAGGTCATTGTCAGCACCCACGGTAATACCTGAGTCATTGACAATACCCAGTGTGCCTGTTGTGGTGTCGTTGGCGTCTGATCTGAGGAACGATGCCGCCGCTATGCCGCCAAGTTTATCTGCGTCTGTGGCAGTACCGTTTAATTTGATTCCTGAAGGTGAAGTTGTGAATGTTATTCCCTTGTACACAGTTGGGAAACCTGTTATCGCTGTCTGTGGCGTAAACTCCGTGTCCGAAACTATGGCTATCAGCGTGCCATCACTGTACCATTTGGTTATGGGTTGACTAGCTGTGGTGGAATCTGTGACTGCTTCATACACGAAACCATTTAACGAACCTGTTGAAGTTGGTGGACCGACCAGCACACTCTGAGATCCGTCATAGTAGAACAGTTGTCCTACATCTGAATCTATCCAGAGGTCTCCCTGTTGTATACCACTTGGTTGTGTGGATTGGTAGGGAATGTTACCCCCGGCAGGAACGAAAAGGTTCCCTGTGTAGACTTTCAATCTGTCAACGTCACTGTCATACCAGAGTTGCCCTTGTACTGGTTTGGTCGGTGCCGAATCGTTGGCAAAATTTTCCAGTAGATGGAGGAAATTCTCCGCTATCAGCTCTCCATAACCCGCATAACCCTTACCAATGAAACTGAGATCCGTCTGTGTGTTGACCACACCGTCCTGTACTATGTACTGGTTAGGTGAAGCGGCGCTGTTTGTCTTGTTTACTGTGTAAGCCATCCGTTAGTATCCTGTGTTACCACCTGCTGTAGTTCCACTCACTGTATTCGAAGTTGACAGTGCTGTCGAGCTCGTCTCAGTGAACGTTGTTAAACTTTGAATTCTCAGTGTGTAGTCGATCTGTATCAACCGGTTAAGTGATTTCTGTACTGGGTGGAAGATCACGTGTGTCAGTAACTTGTTGGTCGCTCCGTTCTCAGATCCTTCCCATGACTTGAGACCCAGTTCATCAAACACATAGTCACCGTTGAAGTTGGTCGTGTTGTCGAATGACGCCTGTCCTGTGGGTTCACCGTAGTCCAGTGTACATGTACACACGATGTCAGTGAATTTATTTCCTGTGATATGTCTCACTTCCATCTTGTTCCTTGTAGTATCTTTGTTTGTTGCGGAGTTGTTGTCGATGACTTTGTAATAGGTCTGGTTATATAGAGTGGCGTTTGTTCCAGTAGAGTTGGGTGTGAGGTAAGTTATGATACCTGTTGGGTCGACTGAAGTACCACCATTTCCAAAGGCCATCTCATGTATGAATCCCGTGCTCTTGTTGGCCAGCGAGTTGGCCATGGCCTGACTCATGTTCTCATAGTGTATGGCGTTGCGCTTGTCCACTATGACCTCACCCGTCTCTGGATCGAAAATCTTGATGTGCCCAGTCATCATCACTCCGGTGTGATCCTGTGGCTTCTTGTTCTCTTCTTTTGATTCTTGTGATTTGTTTTCCTGTGTCATCTAGTGTATTTATTCAGGTGCGTTTGTGGGCTCCTCTGCTATGAATTGGGCCTGTTGTGATGTAGAACCCTGTAGTCCTTTACCATCAGCAGGATTACCATCCTTCGCAGTGTACCATACCTGTCCTCTCTTGTGTAATATCTTGATCTGTACGGCGTCAGCGGGTGCTGTGCTCAAAGTGACAACATTGGTGCTTCCGTCCACAGAATAGTTGATAGTTGATCCATCCTCGCTAGTGAGCAACAATCGTTGGCCACCAATGAATATGTCTAACTCACTAGCGAATGATGGGGTTTGTGATAGAGTGAACGCAATCGTACTGCCATCACCTGTGAAGGTGTTGGTGTATATCGTGTCCACGTAAGGGATGGTTTGAGTACCAGACGCGTCTACCACTGCTGTGCCTGATCCATGCTCCTTGACTCCTGTTCCCAACGTACCACGCTTGATCTGTCCAAGTTGGTTGTTGGTCTTTGTAAAGTATTCGATTCTCTCCTTGCCTATGAACACCACTCCCGGTATTATGGTGCTAACCGTGGACCCGTCTAGACCAATCACAGTCTGTGGGTTGGCCAATACTGACCCATCCGCCACCGTTATGGTCTCGTCATCCACTGATAAAGTCTGCGTCAGTTCCGTGGTGTGTGTCTTAGAGATACGCTTGTAGAAAGTCCTGTTCATCATGTCCTTGAATATCCTGTAACCGGTTGCGCCCGTGGCAGTCTCTAATGCGAAGTACATCACATCTAATCTGTCAGATGACACGATTGTCTTGCCTGATATTGTGATAGTGCTTCCTGAAAGTGTGTAGTCGAATCCCTGTGCTAATTGCTGACCGTTCAACCACACGAACATGTATGAAGAGTTCAGTGGTGTGTAGTACAGTTCATGTACACCGCTCGGTCTCCCCTCCAGCACTTCTCTCCTCATCTTAGTTCCAAGAGCATTATTAAAAGTAGTCACCCTCAACACGGAACCGTTCGTAAGTGTGTGACCGTCTGCGGCGATTTGAGCAGTGTCTAGAACTAGTGCTGATGAACTGTCCCCGCCGTCGATCGTATAATGTTTATCAACCAAGGTCGTTATGGCTATCACATCTCCCTCCACTGCACCTGTACCTTGCATATGCACAGTCTGTGTCACAAGATCAACTTCATAGTTTCCCTCCTGAGCCACGGTGCCCTCTACTAATTTCCTTCCGTTGTAGTGTACCTCGATCTGATCTTTACTGGTGATCACCTTGGCGGGATCCACCGTCGAACCATCACTCAGTCCAGATGTTACACCAAATGAGTATGTGGTTCCGTCACCCACGTAATATGTGGTGTCTGGCCCTCTTAAAACTTTTCCGTCCAGTTCCACTATTGTGAGTGCGTGGAAAGGCGAGACCGATCCCGGTGGGAATGTCATCGGCAAGGTTGTTGTGGAACCGTCGTATATTATGTCCTCAGCTCTGATCTGTGCCACGCTCCTGGATATGCCTGTTTTCTGGAAACCTGCCACTTGTATGAAATCTCCTGCCGCTGGCGGTTCAACGAATGTTATTGTCAAAGTGTTTGAGAAACTGCTTCCAGAAGACACGGTCGATGTGAACGCCGTTGTAGGTAATCCATTCTTGGTCACGTAGATCTCAGACGCTGTTGAATCTATGTTGAAGTCTTCCCTCACAGATGTTGCGAACTCCACAGTCGATCCATCACCCGTGTACTGATCCAACACCCTGTAATTCTGTCCCGATATAGCAAACACTTTTGTTGTGATGATGCTAGTGTTTGCTGGTGCTGACGTGAATGTGATGGTCTTGGCCGCTACATCCACTGTGTAGTCTGCCGCTGTCGAACCATCCAACGAAACTTTTTTAGTTACTCCGTCAACTGTCACCATGACTGATGCCAATGATCCTGGATATTCCCCTATAGAATAAGTGGTTGTGCTACCATTACCTATGTAAGTTTTCTCTGTGATGAAAGGTACGCCCGATTCCGGTGAAGTGTACACCTTGATGTCCACTGTGTCAAAGATCTGTCCTGGCACGACTTCCTCCGGTGCGTAACTGGTTGTGGGAGATAGGAACTCATCGCCATCCACGTTGATGTCTGAAGGTGCTGATCCCAGCGCCGAAGCATACAGTCCATCCTTGGTGAACAGTCCGCCTTTGATTATGGAATCAAGTGTCCTATCGTCCGTTGGTGTTAACACACCGTCGTCATCCGCTGGTATGAATTCTACTAGTGCGTTCTCGTCTGGTGTAGTGCTCAAAGTGAATGTTGTCGTGCTACCGTCTCCCGTGATCACATCTGACAGTTTGGTTCTTGTGCTGTCATCTTTTGATGTGTAAACGTAATACACTGATCCACTGGCCGGAGCCGTCGGGAAGGTATATGAGTTAGTTGATCCATCTGCTAGGAACGGCACCGTCCTTGATAATCCGTAATTGTCCCATGGGTAGTCATACCAAGCCGACTGATCCCAGCCCTGGCTCTGTGTGAATAATAGTCCTGTGACCATGGTTCCACCGTAGTCCACTCCCGACATTACCTGTGAAAGTTCGTTGCCCGGCATTCCCGCCGCCGGTGTGTAGAATCCCTTGATCCTGTCCGCCGCCGTCAATCCTGACTCATCACCATAGTACTTGCTGACAGCACCTATGTTGTCGTCGAAGTCGGTGGTGGATGTGAAAGGACTGACCGCCTTGTACAATTCGTTGTCGTATCTGATCTTGTCACCGTAGGCGTAACTGGTGTTGGCCGCCCAGTTGACCACTGTTGACGTGCTGGCTATCCTATCAAACTTGATTGTGGTGTTGAAATCCCTCACCAGGTCATTGCCTAGATTAGCATAGGCCTTGGCCACGTCTGTTGGTGTTGAACCGTCCGCCTTACCACCTGTTATGGTCACCGTTGGTGTGGTACTATAACCAAATCCTATACCCGTCACAGTGATTGAAGTCACCGCGCCACCACTTATGGTCGCCGTTGCTGTGGCAGATGTTGAGTCATCGCCAGTGATTGTTACTGTGGGTGCCACTTCATATCCGGATCCACCGTAAAACACAGTTATAGATTGTACGTGCTTCCTGTGGTAGTCATACCACAACTGCCATGGGTACTGCGTGAGCCTGGTGGTCTCTGTGGCTGGGTTGATGGATCTTATCTTGCCAATGCTCTCGTCATAGAACGGTGGATTGTCGAAATCGGTTATGACACCATCGTGCTGTTCCGGCGCGTTGTAGCCCAGTTTGTACTCTCTTAATTTTGTGTGGAAAGGTTTGACCTCATTGATGTAGCTCTCTATCCAGTCATCCGTTCCCGTGGTGTATGTTTTCCTCTGGTCGAACTGCCTCACCTTGTTGACCGCTGTTATGAAACTGGTCTTGAACATCCAATCAACATAGGTCTGTTCTTCCAGCACCTTCCTCAATCCCGTGAAGAACAGTGTGTTGTACTCGAATTTAAGGTCACCTATGAACAGGTCATCCCTCAATGCCGTCAATATCTTTCTCGTCTCAGTAACCGGTTCTTGGTCAAAGGTGTTGTCATCAAAGTTGTCCTCACCATCATAACCTGTGGCGTCTTGTGAATAATCATAGAGCTTAGTGCTCAATCTAATTGTGCCGTTTTCCGTGCCCACGTTTTCCCATCCTGTGGCCGTCCTCATGAACAGTTTCCACCCACCAGTGTCTGCACTGGTCACTTTCACATGTTTTCCAACTGCTAGGTCGAGGGCGTCAAGTTCGTACTCGAAGGTCACTTGTTTGTCGATCACGGTGTTCTCGTCGTGTACCATGTCGCCGTCGGTCTTATACCAGTCAGTGTAACTCCAGTAGTTTGATGTGTTGTATGTCTGTATCCTCGTCCTAGACCATTCCGTGCCATCCCATTGGTATATCGCCCAGTAGTTGTTTGCGGTCTCGTCTGATTTCACGAGGTAGTTCACTGTTCCTGACAGGTCTCCTGTGTTCAAGTATCCCAACTCAGCATAGGTATCCACCTGCCCGTCCCATAGACCGCTGGCGCTGGTCGGCTCTGGCTCCTTGGCGTCAAGATTTGTTAGGCTTATCTGTCCCACCAGTTGGTTCTTCTTGAGAACCGAATTAGCGTAATCGATTATCTCCTTAAGTGCTGAGAATCTATCCACGTACCAACTCTGTCTTGGTCTGATGTTGTTTCCATATTTCTGGTTCAAAGATAGATCCACGTCCGGAACGGCATCCCCCGAGATATTCTTACCACACAGTGAATCCCACCAACGAGACTCGATCTGGTGTCCTGGCCTGTAGTCCGGATCTCCTTCTCGTACTAGTTTCCATACCGAGTGTGCGTCTCCGTCAAATGAGTTGGTTCTGATGTCCACGTTCAACACGATATCGCTGTTGACGAGATCGTTCACGCCATTTATGATCAATTTGTTGGTGTCTGTTACCGAGTAATATTTCATGCCTGAGTTTTCCGGGTTCCTGATCAGGTTCGCCACCAATGCCGTGGTGTTCTTCCTGTTCACCACCGAGTTTGACGGGATCGATGACCTGTTCTTGACCCAAAAGTAGTACCTGTTCACAAATGTATCTACTCTAGAATCGTATTTCTGCACCACTGTGAAGTTTTCAGATGCCTCTCCTGTCACTGATGAGAATGCACCCTCCTGTGTGCCTGACAGCGTGTTCCATTCAGTTGGAGTAAACTGAGATTCCGTCCATTCGTAAATGTCTATGCTGGATCCTGGGAAAGTTTTGCCCCAGTTGTTGACCTTGTATTCCTGCGTGCCTTGTTCGTACCATAACCATTTCACTGTTGAAAGGTCCCACCATACCTCACCAATGTGGTTTTCGGCCCATGGTGTCTTGGTGTTGGCATTGTCACCGGTATTGTACACTGCCGGATCCCATGGAGACTTGATGTTGATTTCTCTATCTGCCACTCCCAGTATCCTACCTTTCATTGGATCATATAAATCGTAGTAATCCCTGATCTGCTTGGTCTTGTTATCAAAGTCAAATACCTGTCCAAGTTTGGCTATGTCTACTAATACCGTTTCTGTTGTGATGTTCTTCCATGCGTACTCGTCCTCTACCTTTAGGTCATAACAATATACTGTACCGTCATTGGTCAAGCCAGTATTGCCCTCGTCCTTTGGTGCTCCTATGAACAGGTTGTTGTCGATCATGCACACGCCCCTACCGAAGTCGTCGTTCTCCGAAACGTTATCTGATATTATTCTGTCATCCAATACAAACTTGGTATTGTACACCGTGGCAGTGTATGCCGCACCAGAACCTGTGTTGAGGTCAATTATATTAGTGTCTTGTAGGTCGAAAGTGGTCTCACCTGAATCAAATTTCATTGGTCTAGGATTGGCTGATTTCTCAGCACCTATGATCAATCTGGTTCCCGATTGGTTCATTGACAACGATGAACCGAACTTGGCATCAGAAATGTCCCCAGGCTCGTTTATGGTCTGATCCAATGTGTAGGTGTTGGTCGATCCATCCCTGTTCCATTTGTATATGTAGACTGCGCCCGCGTCGGCCTGATCTGCGTTATCCACTCCTGGTGCGCCTATGGCCAGTGTCGTACCGTCCTTGCTCATCGCAATCGACTCACCGAACGACGTATTCAAAGTTGAACCATCTTGTTCAACACCTGTCAATGTCTGTGCCAGTGCGAATGAGTTGATCGTGCTCTCGTCATTTGCCTGTGATGTCCTCACGAATATCTCGACCTTGCCGGCATTGCCTGACGCCACGGAACTCACGACAAGTATGTCGCCGTTGTCATTGACTTCTAGTTTGTGTCCAAACCTCTGTCCCGAACCACCCGCTGGAGCATCTATAATTAAATCCTGTGTCCATGTGTCATATGTAGAACCATCAGCGCCAATGCCCCAGGTGTACATGTACACCCTACCTGTGTCGTTGTTGTGTCCTGGTGCTGTCACAAACAGATATTTCTGGTTGGTGCTTCTAGTTGAACTTGTTGTTGGTTCAGCAATCTTGTGTGCCCATCCAAAATTCAGATCTTCATTTGCTGTGGATCCGTCTGTGGGTGCAGTCAATGTTGAAAGAGGACCATACTTGAATGTGTCTGGATCCCATACGTAAATCTTGATTAGCCCTTCGTTGTAATACCTAGTGCTTCCGTCATTGGTCAGTACATTCGTGTATGGTGCACCTGCGATCACGAAGTTCTCGTCTGTGCTGATCGACAATGATTCACCCAACCTGCTGGTGTTGTCATCGTTGTCGGTCATCGTGGTGGTGGCCTGTACGGAATATTCCGTACCAGCACTGTGACTAGATCTGAATAAGAAGTGTATTTCGCCTTGTCCTTTGCCTGGTGCCGATATGACTGCTGTCCTTCCGTCGTTACGCGCCACTACACGGTATCCGAAATCTTGATCTGCGGTCGTTGTGTCTGGGGACAGCGTCCTAAATTCTGTGTATGGATCCTGCTTCTCATAAACACGCCACAGCCCTGAACTGTCCGCGTCAGCGAAAACCTTGTCGCCCTCTACCTTGACCTGTTGGTTCTCATCCTTGTCATTGTAAACATTGTAGTTGATCCTGTCATTAACATTGTCCATCGAACTTAACCTCACGGAAACAAACTTGTAAACGTTGCCGTAACTGTCCGCCGTTGAACCGTCCGCCAGGGTCGGTATGAAGTCAACATTGTCATCGTAGTCCACTATCACGGTCTTGTGGTCCGGCACGCTGGCCACCTGGAACACCCTGTTCAGTGTCGTGGCCTCACTGTTTGAGATCGCGAAGTAGTCGGCCTCGGTGGTGTTTGATCCTGCTGACAGTCCATGTGAACCTGTGAACTGTATCAACAGTCTCGTGGCATTCTCTGAAGTGCTAAGTTGATCTATCTTGATTCCGGCACTGGTCAGCCTGAACACGTCCCAGTCCTTGTTCTGCTTGTTGGCGACCCATATGAGATCATTCTTTGTGATCGAGTTGATGTCAAGGTTCAGTAGGTCTGATATGTCAAACGCCGTGTGCTGTACCTGTTCCGTTTGTGGATAACCCGCTGTCTTGTACACCTGTGCCTTGTCCCTGTCCACCCCGGCCTTGGTATAGTCTAGGAGTGAGAAAGTGCTGGCGGCCGTATACTCCACAGGTTTCCTGTAAAGAGTTTCCTTGATTACCGCCAATGATCTTCGATATTCTTTCGTGTCTGCTGTGTTATCTAATAACTCGATGCTCTGGGGATCTGCATTAACTTGATCATCACTCAAGGTGATCTGTATGTTTTCCACGGAGTCTGTGTTGCCGAACACACCGGTCCTGATCATCCATTCTGGGTAGAGGCTTAGATTGATGTCTGAATTTTCATACTTGGCCTTGAGCAATTTATCGATCGCGGCCTGTGTGCCCTTCTCTCTGATGTATCCTTGATAAAACTTGTACTGTGATACGTCATTCACAAACAAGTTCTCTAGGTAATCCCTCGATTGGTAACCTATCAGCCTCTGTGCCAACTGTTGTTGTGATTCGTCGAAGTTGTTGGTCTCGAGATTGTAGAAATCATTGAACTGAGATATCTTGTAGTCGAAGTTGGGTATCAGTTGCGGTGCTGGCTTGTCTGCTTTCAGCGTCCAATTAGTGCTGTCAAATGTACCAGTCGAGTTATGATTGATCTTCGCAACATAGAACTTGCCTTGGTACTCTACAGAATCACCTATCCTATAATTGGTGTTGTCTTCCCAGTACGTGACCTGCGCGGCGTCGAAAACAAAACCTGGTGCGTAATAGTCGCCATTCCAGTTTGCTGTTTTCCAGCCCACTAGTTTCAACCTCTGTTGTCTGAATCCCGTGAATGGTTCATATATTATGTCTGAGAACACTGTGCTGTTGTCAAATATCAACACATGTTCCTTCTGAACTGTGTTTAATGAAATATTGTATAACCCGATGTCTTGGGATTTGACACTCAAGTCAAAAGTTTTACCAACACGTTTTGTTGATATCTCACGTATGTCTATCTTCCTACCTCCAGCGTCTAACAATGAGTAGTCGCCTGCAAGGTTCCTTAACCTACCAACTATGCTGTTGTTGGTATCTAATTCAAAACCGTCCGCGGCCGGTGACACTGTAATTGCCGAACCAGGTGACCACTCTTGTGTGGTCCAGAACAGGAATTCTCTGACTGCGTTGGTCCAGTTGAGTGTCTCCTTTATCTCATTCGAATATTTGTTGAATCGGAAACTCTGCGATTCTAACCAGTGTCCATATCCCAGTAGGAAATCCGCCACGTCCTGAATGGTGCTGAACACATAACCATAAGGTATGGTCTGCACGGTCTCTTGATAATTCTTGTATTGTGAAACAGCCACTGACCCTGTTACAGATAATGTGCCAGCGACAGTGGATTTTGCTGGATAGTTGAACTTGAAGTAAGGTTTTGTTGTTGAGTAACCCAGCACTTTGTATCCTCCCAACAGTGTCGACCCGTCTACACCTATGTCCGTGTTTTTTTCGATCAACACGCCTGAGTAGTTAAAGCTCTCAACCGGATTGGATGTTCTAAACAGAATCTTGTAGTTCTCGTCTGGTATGAATTTAGATCCCGAGGTGGATCCCGGAGAAACAGAATCGGTCAGTACCTTGATGTTGTCCTTGTCAGTGAACCCTCCCAACTTGTAGGCCAACTGCACATTCAAGTTTTTCATCTTGTCATAATAGAATGTTTTTGGATCTAGGTTCTTGGCCACCATGTGGTTTACCACAAAAACTTGGTACCCCGCTGTCTGATATCTCGTTGTTATTCCCGTGTTGTTGTCCGTCAAAGTTTCGAGGTGATATTTCGCGTTCGAAAGTTGTTTCCTTATTCCCGTGTCGGCGTATATCTGGTTCCCGGCAACGTTTGTGGATAACCTGGAAACATCAAAGAAGTTCGAGAAGAACTTGGCCGGTTTTGTTATGGCCAGTGTCTTCATGACCGTGAAAGGGTATGCTGACGACCTTCTCCATGCCGTCTCCGCTGGTGCTTGGTCACCAAACTTCCAAGGCTGTCTCCTGCTTGGTATGTCAAAATTATCTATCAGTCTCGCCGCGATCGGATCGAGCAAGTTACCCGAAGCGTCCACTGGTAGATAGTTGGCGATGCCTGGCTTGCCATACCTGCCGGCCGCTGTGGCAACCGCGTTCCATAGTATGTCATTGCCAGAAGTGTAGGGTGCTGGTCCGTAGGTGTCATCCCATGTGCTTGGTTTCTCGGAGTACCCCAACATCTCCCATGGTCTAGTGTGTGGTGCGTCTGTGTCGTAGTGGTACTTGTAGATGGCCCTCCAGTGTCCTGGCAGTTTAGCACCAGTCAGTCTGCCCGTCGAGTTGGCATAGTTGTAAGTGAACGGAGATCCCTCCGAGAACGTTGTGTTATTGATGTACTGCACACTGTTACGTCCCGCCCACACATAGAAGTCAGTGCCCATGATGTCATCTATCTCTACGAGGGTGTAATCTGTAGATTTAAACGCACTTGGTAGGACATCATGTATGTCTAACAACGTGCTGTCGTATGCTGTCTTGCAGTTGTTGTATATCCTCTTTTCGAGTTCCAGTATCAGATCATCACGTTCATCACCGTAGGCCTTGATTATAGATCCGTCGTGTCTTCTTATTACTGTAGTGTTGGTTGTGTATGTGTCATCCGTGAATAACTCGGGTTTGAATTTTGGATACATTCCCAACTTGGTAGGCGTTGGCGGTATGTAACTTCCAGTTGTGTCGGCGTAATCCTTGATCACTATTGTGTCGCCCACTGCAAGTGCTTTTGATATGTTTATACTATCGTCGGTTGTGCTGAATGTGTAATCTGTGCCCAATACAAGTTGTGTGTCATTAAGATAAACGTATACCGCCCTGTTACTCAGTGTTGTGACATTGTGCTGTGAATCCATAGCGTAATCTTTTTGGGAAGTGCCCTGTACCGTGTATGTCCTTGTTGAGACGTTTTGTCCCCAACCCACCATATCCTCGTAGAAAAACGGAAATGAACTGTTCTTGCCTACGTTAATACTTTCGATTATCTCATCCACACGATCTCTAGCCACACCCTCGTATGCCGTTCCGATTGCTTTTGTCAAGAATGCGTTGTACCATTTCTCGTATTCCTGGTTGACGTAGTCAATGGCCGCGATGGCGTTTGCTTCCTGGTCCACTAGATTGAATATCGCTGGCACCAACGGTGCCTCGTGTTGGTGTATAGTACCACCTTTCAATCTCGCTTCCGGTATGTCCCTGAGATTCGTAGCACCTGGGACCGCGCCTGTGAGATCTTGGTTCTTGTCAAATATGTCAGTGACATGTTTCAGTATCTGTCCATACGTGAACGTGCCTATGGTCTGGTTTAAACTGTTCGTTGAGAGGTTCTCGGGTATCTCATAGATGCCCTTGTTAGTGACCTTGATGGCACTGCTGTAGCCGGCTATCCTGATTTGATCATTGACTTTCAGTTCTTTGACGAATCTCACATACTTGTTGGTTGTGCCGTTGACCAAGGTGTAGTCCGTGGTCAGTGTCTTCCTCACACCATTCACTGACACACTTATCTCCAGATCCGTTAATGACGCGGAGTTGGTGTAGAAATCAATTGGAAAGAGTCTCTTCTCTGTGTCATCGACTATATGCGTCCTGATCACACGCTGTTTGCTCTCGTTGGTACGCTTGATCCAAGCACTCTTGCTATTGTGCGTGGTCCTGCCTGTTGTGTAGTGTAGGTGTCCCTCGGCCAAGTTCTTGGTCACTGTCTTGCCATCCACTTGATATGTGAACGTTCCTGACGTATGATCAGATTCGAAAACCATGTCTCCCACGTTATTGATGGTGTTGTACTTGACCTTTATACCCAGCACCGTGTCTGTGGTCGCAGTGTCTGACGTGGCATAGGCAAATACTTTGGCTCCTGCGAATGACGAGTTGGGATACGCCGTGGCGTCGTCGAAACTGGTGTGGTTGTTGTCGTACATGTTGAACAACGGCTGTTGGTTCAACGCTGTCTTCTGTTGTGTAATTTTCCATGTTGTGGAAGCGGCATCATAGTAGTATGACTTACCCTTGTTGTTAACTCCACCTTTGACAAACACCGTGTCCTTGTCCAGTGCCGTGCCGTTAGTGTCCTCGTTCAATGTCAACGACAGCACCGTGGAATCACCTGCGTCGACGAAGTTGGCCACGTATACCTTACTCCTCACCAACGGATCGGTGTCCGCCGAGAATATGATCCTCATGCCGTCTGTTATGGCAGTCTCGTCACAGAAGTATCCAAACTGTCCTGAGACCTGACTGAACGCGTCCCTGGTGGTCGTGTCGAAGAGGTCCACTGGATTCTTGGCCACTGTTCCTGAGTTGTACAGTGACAGTCCCGAATCAAATTCAATTATGGGTCTCTTGGCCCTGTCCGTCTCATCAAGAACCGTGCTTGTTCCATTTACCTGCGACGCTTTTTCTATCACGGATCTGTGGAACCACCTGTTGTATCTTGACCATGCGTTGTGATCTAGTGAATCCCTCTTGATTGTTATGTAATCCTTATCCACCGGAGAACCATCCGTGGCGTAGCTCTCTGGAGTGGCCAGCACCGTGGTATCGGTCAAGGTGATTGCATCTCCAACCCCCTCTACGTAGTATTCCTTGTTCCTGTACGCGGCTGGGACCTTGCTGGAACTGAACTTGATCTTCATGCCGTTTGAAAATGCCAGTGTCCTCAATTTGTAATTCTTGACTCCCACTATGTCGTCGGCCACGTTGATCTGTGATGTGGAGGCCACTGTCCTTATGTGTAGTATTCCGTACATGCCGTCATGATTACCACACTGGTAATATAAAGTGTCGGGTGCTCCGTCTGGCACCACAAATGTCACAGTGCCCTGATCAGCACCGTTGTTGGTCACACCAGATGTGTACAACACCGATGTTGACCCATCAGCGCCAATACCGTCCCTGCTGGGCTCGGTCATTATGTAGAATGGATGTCCCTGTGCTTCCACTGTGAACTTGTAGGTGTTGCCCCTCCAGAGCGTCATGTCTGGATTCCTCTCGTTCTCGAGATGTCGGAAAGTGTATGCCCTTCCGGAAGATCCGTCATCGGGTAGTGCTTCCACCTTGTATTCCGCTACCGCACCTGTGCCGACTGAATCAATTTCTATGGCGCTCGGTCCATTGGGTAGCCAGTAGTATTCTCTGTAGTTGACCAACTTGTCGTAGTCTATGGCCGGGTTCCAACTGTACACGGTCTCCTTGTTGAGCCTGTCATGGTTGTCGACCTTGCCTCCTAGGTACTGGATCTGATTGATGTAGTCGTCATACGTTCCTGTGAACTTGACCTGGTCCTCTGGATTCACCGAAGTTGTGTCTCTGTCCGTGTATGTCACGGCTGGTTCCAATTGATATGCGAACCTATCCCTGCTGGTGGCGCCTATGTATCTGTCTGTGATCTGCCTGGTGTAAGCGTCCTGCCTTCCTACGAACCCGTCTAATCTCTCCAGTTGACCTTTCTGTACTAGTGGATCTAAAGTGCTGGCCAGGAAACGCTGGTTGGTGTCGGTCCTGTAAAACGCTGGTAGGTGCTGTACCGTCCTACGATACTCGTTCGTGCCCTGCTTGACGACTTCGTTGTTGGTCAGTGCGTTAATTGGATCGTCGGCCATTAATATCCTGCCCCACTACTGCCGGTGCTTGAACCGGAACCTGTTGTAGTAGAGCCTGATACCGCTGATCCTGTGGTGGTGTTGATAGTGGCAGTTGATGTTGATGTGACCACAGTTCCCGAAGCCTCAAGTTGATTGGCTCCAAGCGCTGTTATTATTGACACATCATCAACGGTGGCCCCACTGATGAAAATCTCGTCTGCCGCTGAGTTTATCTGAAACAGAGACCCAAAACCCTGTCCTGATTGGTTTGGTACTATCACAACCGTCAGTAAGTCTGGTGCTAACTGGTTGTGTACATATGCGGCTAATTCTGTGAAATAGAAAGTGTCTCCGAAGTCCCAGTTGTCTAAGGCAAAGAACTCGTTTATAGCGGCGATCACCCTGGTCTTGATCACTGCGTCTGTGACATTGGTTTTTGAGTTCTTCACGACCTTGAATGTTGCTTGAAGTTCTTCATTGGCACTTGTTCCAAATAATATCTTGTACTTGACCGGATGATACACTATCTGATCGGACAGAGATTTCAATGGGTTTAACACACCCGAATAGTTTATACGCAGTGTGTCTGAAGTAGATGTTGTGGGTTTTGATCCACCGTCCTGTAGCCAAATCCTGAATAGGTTGTCATAGGTCCTCTCCAATAGGTAGACATCCACTATGTTTGAAACGCTAGGATCTATCCTGGTCTCTTGTCCTGCGTGGTGTTTGTACTGGAAGTCTATAGAACTTCTGCCTCTCCTCGCATAGTAATCTGTGGTTGTTGTCAAAATGTTTGTGGTTGAACTGTACTTCTTGACAACATTTTCCGTGTCTGCGTAAAAATAAAATAGTTGTCCGTCGGTGTATGTTGTTGTGTTTAGATTGATGTCAGTTTCGTTCTGTGTCACCACGAAGTTACTCGCCGCGTAAGGTCGGAATCTTTCTATGGTGTCATATGAGATATACTTCTCGAAGAACACGAATTTTGTAGACACCGATGTGTCTGGTTCCACGAATATATCAAACAGTTCTGGGTTGTCTACGACGCCGTCGTCGTCACGGTCATAGAAACCAACCTTGATCTTCCTGTTGTCTTGGAATCCGTCGGCTTCGGTCACTGTGTCCGTGACCTGCCATGTGATGGGATGACCTATTGCGTTTCCTGAAGATAAAATAGAATTTGTCTTTAAAATTTTAACCGTATCTTTGACCACATTACCGGTCTTGTAATCGTAGATTCTTTCCTCCGTGTCATAATGGAATTTGTTCTGTGATTCTGATTCAAAAATGTAGTCCAGTTTTCTGTAGTGCACTGTGTAGGTGTTGCCGTCATTGGTGAATTTGAACCACCAACTGGCGTCTAGATTGGTGCCAGCAGTACTACCAGTGTTTGCTAGACTGAACACAGTGCTGGTGCTTAGGTTGGTAGTTGTTATAACTCTCCATTCTTCGCTGTCCACATCATATCTAAGACCAAAGTCCTCATAGTTTTCTATCCTGTCTATGATATCTGCCTCCAGCACAGTCGAAAAAGCAGTTGTGAAACTCGGGATCACCGCATTCAACACAGCACCGTTGGGTATAATATCATTCAGTGTGATAGGTCCCACTCCTGTGGAAAGATTACCTTGTCCGTTGTTCGAACCATCTCCCACAACGTCTGATATCTTAGCCCAGGCTCTGTCCTCGGCGTTGTCTGTACCTGATGTCACTAGTGTTCCGTTCAAGAACTTTCTAGTGTCTGGTGATGTAAATTTTATCAGAGCACCTTCCTTGGCATATTTGAGATTAGATGTTGCAAAATTTCCCACAGCCAACGCACCGCCCGATGTGAAGTACCCAGTGTTAGTGTTGGTCGTGGTTGTTGTGGAATTCCATGTCGCTGTCAGTGACGTCAGGCTTTTGGCATCGTACTTGTCATAATAGAACTGCCTGGCATACGCTTCTTTTAATTTTGTTTCAACAGAACCATCAAGGACTGATTGTATTTCGCTCCTGTTGTTGAAGGTAAATGTGAATGTTGGTGTGCTCTCTTCCCTGTAGAGAATTCCGTCCTCAGCGAACACTGAAACGTTTGAATATGCCCCTGTTGGATCCAGTATCTCCTTGGCCCTTGAGATTCCCGAAGCGCTTCTGTTCACAGATCTAACCTTGACGATTTCTTGTGATGCCGACAATGGCACAACTTGGTAGTCTTCCGCTGTGATCATCCTGTTCTGAGAGTAGTAAACCTGTGCCGCTTTTTCTCTGATCGAGTCATTTGATTCCGTCGCGGCCGAATTATAAACCGATTGTTTAAGACTCAAGGTAATCGTCAAAGTCTGTTGTGAACCATTAGCGTCTATGTAAGGAACAGATAATGATACCGCCTGCATGTCGGCAGGTTGTATTGCATACTTGGCGTTGTCGCTGATCCTGTAGTATGTTCTAAAGTTGCCCAATGGTAGATTAGAGAAGTTGCCGTCGCCAAACACAAGATCTATCGTGTCGTTGTTTTTTGTGACAACATTGTAAATATTCCTTATATCTTTTGATAAAGAATTATAGATGGCGTTGTTGCCTGTCAGTGCTGGTACCTTGGTCCACTGTTCCGCAATCTGTCCAAACTGATCCAATCTATACAACCATACATCGGTATTGTTAACATTACTGGTATCAAAACTTTTAACATAGTTTGTTATGGCGGTGTCTACAGAAAACTCCTGTCTCTCTATAGTTCCTTGTTTGAAAAGGAAAAAGAATCCTGTGCTGTTGGAACTATCTCCTGCTCCATCCGACCTATATGTGTATGTCAATCCGGTTCCGGGTACTGGAGACGATTCATAGATCGACTCCGAATCTGTTATAGTACTCGACACTATTTCAAATGCCCTTGTTGTTCCACCAATGCTTTTACTGAAAGTGAATATCGGCAAATCCAGTTGATTGGAACTTAAAGTGTATACCTCTGTATCGACTCCACCTATCTTGTTTGCTTCTCTAGGACTGCCGAACAGTTGTCCGGTCTGGTTGGCCGCGTTCAATATAGCAATAAATTGTTCTCTGTAATTGGAGTTGGCGGAATCATTCCAAATTATAGTTTGGTTCGCTAAGTTTGTTCCCGAACTGTCATTGACATTCTGTGTAGTAGATATAGAATCTACTTTTAATAGTCCTGTGGCTGGAAGGTTTCTCTTTGCGTTGTAGTTGATCAGACGTGCAAGCCTTAAAATAGAATTCCTCCTCTCGGCTGTCTCTAGGAAGTTCTCCCTTGCGTTGAGATCAACCCTGAATGACAGGGCCTGTGCTATGTAGGCTATCAGATCTATGAGGGCCACATACTCAGAACTCTCAACGAAATCATTGAAGTCATCTGGATAGTTCTCCTGAAGATACGCCACCATAGTTCTCCTCAGTGTCTCGAAGTCGTAACTTTTGAAGTCTGCCTGTTGGAAAGCCTGGTAGATCTTACGCCAATCCTCGGCTACTAGTAATCTGTTCTGTCTATCTGTTGTGGCCATTGTATATACAACGGTATTTATATGCGAGGAAATGTGCGTATATTAAGATAGACGTAGAAGCGAGTTCTCATCAAAGTTGAACCTCAGTTTCTCAGTGATGTTCAGGGGCACATATGTTATAGTGGCCTGTATAGCCAAGCCCTTATCGGCTTCTGTGACCAGTATCTCCTGTGTGCTGATACGTGGATCCGCGTTAAGGTTTGCTGTGACATCCTCCACTATAGCCTCTTTCAATGCTTCCGTGAAGGGCTCAAACAACGCATCATATATTATAGTTCCAAACTCAGGATTCTCCACACGCTCGCCTTTCCTGACGGAAAGCCTGTTGATGAGGTCCTGTTTGGCAACCTCGAAGTCGTACAGTTTGAAGTTTTGCTTATCCGCACGGCTACTGAAACCCTTGAAGGTCACTTTCCTGTTTGATAGGTCTTGGTTCTTCTCTGCCATTAGTTCAATCTCCTAAATTCCACGTCCACTTTATTATAGTCAACCATGTAGAATCCCGTGTCGGTTATAACACTGGCCCACGGCACCTCTTGTGCCATCACGCCCTGGTATGTGCCCGGCAACTGCTTGTATTTAAACTCGTAGATGTTGATTCCCTGTGCGGATCTGCCGATTAATTTTATGTCTTCCTTCAATCTTTGGTCACTGAATTTAAATCCACTGAAGAAATTCTTGACCACACCACCTATGGCACCTATCTTGCTGGATAGATTCACTCCCACGTTCTGTAGGAAACTCTGTCCCAATCTAGAGGCGTCCCTGGCGTTGAACAGTCCCGCCTTGCTGGCCAGGCTCTTGACCTGGTTCATGCCCACTATCTTGCCACCTACAACACTTGAGTACGTCTGAGTTATACTGCTTAGGTTAGATATGCTTGGCACTATGTTGCCCGCTGAAAGATTCTTTGTGAGACCTTGAACAGAGTTCAAGGCGTTATTGGCCAAATCAATGTTGCCAGAAATTCCAGACAGTGTGTTATTACCCAGTGTGAACAGTTCACCTGCTTGATTGACGAAAACGTTGTCCTTGAACAGTTCCGTGCTCTTGCCCGTGAACGACTCCACCACCTGTGACGTTAGATTTGATGTCAGATTCTTAACATCTGTGTTGAATTCGAATCCTTTGATCTTCTCTGATATACTGTCCTTGATGTCGAAAGGTAGATTTATTTTATTTGTTATTCCGTAGATGTCATTGTACTTAGATCCGAAGTCGGTGAGTAGTTGTTTGGCTTTGACTGCATTGGTGCTCGATCCCATCTTCTGTTTCACGTACTCCAGTGCGTCCGCTTGGTATTGCGCATCTCTAATCGCGCTGTTCTCACTCAGCCTGTTCTGCTGGTTGACGAATTCGGCCGTACCTGGTGTGTTGGCCAACTGGCTCCATCTCTTCTTGTCATCACTGTCCACCGGTATGATTCCATCATTACCGATCACGCTGGCCCTGAACATGGGTTCGTGTGTGACGAATCTGTGTACTGTGGTCTTGGTCTTCCTTGTGAACTGTTCTAGAGGTTTGATGCCTTTCTGTGTGAGCTCCACATCTCCCTCGTCCCTCAACTGCATTCCTGCTTTTTCTGGTGTGAGCCAATTTGGCCCCCACGTTGGGCTCGCGCTGGTCGAGTTGAAGTGAACCTGCGATCCCGCTAGGTGTATCTGTCCGGAAGCGCCATGTAACTGTGTGCCACCGGTGAATGATGATATTCCGTCCCTAGCATAGTCTCTTACAGATCCCGCCTGCGAACTATTAAGTATGCCCTTCTCTCCGAGGTTCAACAGTAGGTCAGCAGAGTGTATCATCTCCTTGGCCGAACTGAATCTTACCTGTCCGTTGGCATGCATGTTGATGTTGCTGTCTGAGTGCAGGTTGAAGTCTCCCTCTGTCCTCATATTGATACCACCCACTCCGGAGTATAGATCTATCCTACCGTTGCTCTGCATCTCTATCCAGGCGTTTCCCGAACCGTTTGCTATGTACACAACACCCTCGGTGTCGTGCATCAAAAGTTGATGTCCCGAAGCAGTTCTTAACCTTGTCAGTTGGTTCGTACCGTTAACGGCACCGTCGTCCATAACAAACGTGTGACCTGTGGTCCTTGTCACGTAGTCGGTGGCTTCTGAATCTTTTGAACCCACTTTCTTCTTTGGTGTGCCGGTATCTTTCCTACCCGGTGTGCTTATACCAAACACCTGACTGGGTGTCTCTCTCCTGGCCGACGACGTCGTTGTTCCCCTAATTGGATCAGCTATCAAGCCCTGTTTCAACAACACATCCGCGAAAGGATGTATAGGTTTTGGGGTTGACTCATAATTACCATTGGCGAGAGCACCAGGTGTGTTCCTGTTAAGTTCACCGGCTGGTACTGTTTTTGTTCCGTAATTTTTTTGCTTGTCGATTAAATCTTGTTGTGCGCCCGGGGGGCCTTCCTGTTCCCCGGTCACTTTGTCCCAAGTGTTGGCACTGGCCGCTATTCCCGGTGTCATGTGGTTGGTGTAGGGATCCTGAACACAACCTATCCAATAGGCCTGGTCCATCTTGCCCTCGGCAAATATGACGAGAACCTTGGTGTCTAGGTCAGGTGGCACCGCCCAGAAACCATACGAATGTTGACTGTCCTCGAACTCCCTGGAAACACCGTTGGTGTACTGTGCGCCCTTGGCACCATAGAAAGGTGATAGGTAGTCACAGGTTATCAACTGCTTCTCTGTGGGGTTCTCTGTCTTTACTAGGCTTGGTATGAAAACCTTGAGCCTTCCCATCCTGGCTGGGTCCTTGTTGCCCTTGACTATGCCAAGGTAGGGTCCGGAGTTAGTGACCGACCATTCCTGGTTCCAGTTACTGCCCGACGGTTTGGGTGTCGAAGCGTGTCCTTTCAAATAATCTCTCTGTGCCATTAACTAAAAAATCCTTTTATTTTAGAAATCAAGTCAGTGAACTTTCTTCCTATGTTACTTACATCCTTGTACACACCCTGCAGTTCGGTAACGAGTTTCTGTGCCTCACTGAAGGTTTTTACTTCAGATGTAGTGCCGTCTTTTGATAACACAACAGATGTGGGCACAGGGTTAGATATAGTCACTCCTTGATTGTTAAATCTTGTTATCTGTAATACGTTGGTGTATTTGCCGTCCGAGAAATTGTGTTCCACTCCGATCACCCTGTACAGTCCGCTGAACTCGGCCGACTGATCACTCTGGAGGTCATACACCCCTGTCCTGTCATTGAGATCTGTGGGCATCCTGAAATTCAGGAGCACGATGGGTTCCGCCACGTCGGGATTGTAGCAACGGAACTCATCGTTCCATATCCTGTTCCTGGCACTCTGCCAGTAGTCCATGTCTGTGTCCCTGTGTATGCGTTTGGTACCAAATAATTCAGGACTCACTGGTATGAACTGGCTCTGTCCCAGCCATGCGGGATCGCCCAGTATCTCCATCCTGATGTTGACCATGTCCGCCAACGGGTGTGTCAACGTGTCAAGGAACGCGTCCAGTTCTGTGGGCGTGCCTCCGGTCTTGCCCGTGCCCGGGCTGGAGAATATGGTGGACTCGGTCTTCAGTAGTAGATTGCCATCTCCGAAATGTTCTTGTGCCGTCGTCCCTCCCGTGGGCTGACCCCTGACATTCTCCACCGTGTTCTTCCTGGTGTTGGTGGCCTGCACGTCCTTGAGTGCGCCTTGGTAATAAGCCACCCTGTAGTTGATGTTTAGGTCCAACACATCCACGTTGTCGCCCGTGAATATGTAGTTGTAGGTCTTGAACACGAAGTTCTTGAAGTTCTTTCCTGTGCTCACCCCTGGTATGGACAACGAGTAGGCGTGTATCTTGTAGGGCTCTATGGTGAACTTGATTATCTTGGGATTGGTCGCACGTTTCAAATCAAAATTGCTGTCGTCGGGTATCACACTGGATTTTATCCTGAAGTATTTGAAATAGAATTCCTCGGCTTGTTCCAGCACCGCCTGTGCGCCACCCTTGAACTGTGCCAGGCCCAACTCCCTGGATGCTTTCTGTCGGAACTCTTTGTATTTCTTTTCAGTGAAATCCGGATGTCCCTTCATTATCTCCTCGAGTACCTTGATGATGTTGTTTCCTGTGTTGACCTTCATGAATTCCACCGGAACGTCTCCTGTGTCCACCACACCAACCACCTCGGTCTGTTGCTTGTACATTCCTGTCTGATCTATGCTACTGACATCGAATGTCTTCTCAGGATTGAGATCCTCGTGTATGGAAATCTGATACTTGTCTGGTATACCGATCTTGCCCGCCGCTCGATCATCCTCCGCCCCTTGGTTCATGAGGTCCTCCAGCGCTTTGACAACATCCGCGACGGTCTTGCCCTGTGGGTAGAGACTGCCCGACGTCTTCAACTCCGTGTAGGTGTTGACGAACCCGAACTCGTTGTAGGGTATGGCCTTGACCGTGTAAACGGTGCCCGCTTGATTTACATCCATCTGCATGTCTATGATCTTGATCGGTATCACACGCTTGGTGGCATCCTTGCCAAATTGATTTATCACGCGCGACTGCTCGTCAAAACCTCGGAACTCCACCGTTAACAGATAGGGTGCGTCTAAGTGATCTAGATAATTGTTGTTGATGGCCGCCCCACGAATCCTCTCCAGGAGCGTAATGCCATAGGGCTCAACTATCTCCATGGTTATGTCAGTGACCGAAGTTAACCTGCGTTTCTCGTTCAATCCCGGTAGGGAGTTCATAATCACACTCTTGATGTATAAGTCTCTGTTCTGGCTGAGTACATTCCTGCTCTTGTCTACGGCGCCTTTTAATCGTTCGTTCTCGTTTATAATCTTTTTGTTATCAACATTAATATCAGCTCTGTCTTGGTTCTCGTTAGCACCTATGCCCGAGCTCCTGGCTATTATGTCGTGTGGTCTGGACTTCAACAGCGTGGCGGTGTTCTCGAGATCCTTCTTGCCCAGACCACTCAGTGTGAATAGTGTGTTGTAGGACGCGAACTCGAACAGCATGTTGGGATCCGATATGTTGGTCACATAGGTCTCGTTAGTTTTGTTTATGGTAGATTTGTTGGGTGCTACATCGTCCGCTGTCGCGTACTGCGGCTGTTGTGCAGATGTCTTGTTAAAATGATCTGGCATGATCTAAATCCCTAGATCTTTGAGCAGATTGTCTTTCTTGGGCAACTGAACCGTCACTCCTGGTTTGAAGTCATAGATCGGATCCTCTATCTGGTCTGGATTCCTCTGAGCGAACACCCACCAAAGCCTCGGTGATCCATATAAGTCATAGGCCAACAGATCTGGTCTGTAAGCGTAGGTTCTCTCAATGGTGTAAGATTGATCATCCTGCTCTGCTGTTATGGTCCTAGGATTCATTATGTCTAGATAGTTCGATATTTCACGTGTCTCGAAGTACGGCGAAGTGTTTGAATATTTGGCCATTAGATAAATCCTACCTCGCTACTGCCTTTGCCATTCAACTCACCCCTGACGAATTTCTTCATCGAGAAGTTTTTGATCGAATCTCTGCTGTATATTGGTGTGATCAAAACAGATATGTTAGAAAGTGTTGGAGCCCACGACTGTGAATCACCCTCGGCGTTCATAAAGAATCCTGCGTCCGCACCTGACAACTGTTTGTAAGGTGTATTAGTCTGTTTAGTCGAAATATAGTCTATGCCCGGTCTCAATTCAACGTTAAAAGAGTTGATCACCACCGGTATCTTGTTGAACATGTGATCACCATAACCATAAAGGTGCATGATAGGTGGTGGGTTACCTTTCAACCCATCACCGTCGTCGTTGCCGAAAAACATTTTAGTCGCCGTCCTTAGAAAATTAACGGTGGCCACCCAATGTTTTGCGTCTTCACTGTTCTGCACAGGAAACTCTCCTATGATGTTCATCTGATCCACTTGTGAATTTTGGTAAGCATAGTGTGGGTAATTGCTGTGGACCTGATCCATGGTGTTGTAGTTCGCAGAATGTTGTATCACGACTGCCGGTGTCAATGGCCAGAAAATACCACGCGATTCAGCCAGTGGTGTCATCAGGGGATTGTTGTCAAAATCAAAGAACTTCTGTAATGGTGATGCTTCCGGCACTTGTAGCCTAACGCGCCAGTCGGTCTTGTCGTTCCTGCCCGACCACTTAGCCCTGGCCTGCACCAGTCTGGAATCTGTAGAAATACCAGCACCCGTGAGCCTGCTCAGGGTCTTGTTGAAGAAACTACCTGCTACGTTCTTTATTATTCCACCTAGTGTCGCCATGTATTATAGGTTGCTTTCCTTTGTAAAATTTCGTATACTTTAACTATATTTATAGGCACAATTTTAGGCGCACTTAATTACTCTAGCGGCACGATTCTAACCGACCTGTTTGTGGTCACTTTGCAGTACATTTTAATATAAAGCGAAAGAATTTATGAAAAGAGTCAAGTACCTAAACAACCGAGATCTACTGGCACAGATACACGCCAGCAAGAACACCTATTGCTCGTATGTCACGCCCGAAGATGCGCAGTACGATATCATCGTGCCCAATCTGAAGAAGATCAACACCAGGAGCATAGCAGAGGCCAAGAAGATCAAAGCCAAGCGCCTCACACAGGAGGCCTGGGAGCAGGCCAAGGCGGCGGGCATGAAAAAAATCAAACTGGCGGACTACACTGTGTCACCCCGGAAGATCGACAAGACGGAACTGGTGTTCCGTGTGATGATGTTCGATCACGTGCCCATGGACGACACACGTAAGAAGAACCCTAAGCAGACAGCAGACCATCACAGCAAGGTCAACTTCCCACCATTCCAACACTACAGACTGGACAAGAAGGGCAAACTTGTATGTGTTGGAAAATCACACTGGGTGGGCGGAATGAGTAATGGTCACTTCTCCGCGGACCATGGTAAGATGACCAACCAACTGGCCTTGATGTACATGAAACTGTGTGAGAGGTATGGCACCCGAGCTAACTGGAGGGGCTACACATACAACGACGAGATGCAGTCACAGGCACTGATGCAGTTAAGTCAGATCGGATTACAATTTGATGAGTCAAAATCAGACAACCCTTTCGCATACTACACTGCGGCTATAACGAACAGTTTCACACGTATATTGAACATAGAAAAGAAGAACCAGGCCATCAGAGACGACCTGTTGGAGTTCAATGGCATGATGCCGAGCTTCACCAGACAGAACGAGAACGAGACCACAGGTCCTTCGTACAAGAAAAAAATGAAGACCGCACACGGCGAGGTTCTACAAGTGAACAAAACAGGGATCGCTAAACTGAACAAGGTCCTAAAGAAAAAAGGTAAACTGGAATCGTCAGATTTTGAAACTGTGAATTCCAGGAAAGTAGACATGACCAACCACAAACCCGTAGTGAAGAAGAAATGGTAACCCATGGCATTCTTTAAAAAGGTAGCCTGCTTCACTGACATACACTTTGGTCTCAAGGGCAACAGTCGTGTACACAACGACGACTGCGAATCGTTCGTGATATGGTTCATAGAACAGGCAAAGTTGCATGGTTGTGAGACCTGCATATTCCTAGGTGACTGGCACCACCACAGGTCCGCCACCAACGTTTCAACTATGAACTACACTGTGTCCAACATAGAGAGGTTGGGCAAAGCATTTGAGAAAGTCTATGTCATAATGGGCAACCATGATCTATACTATAGGGACAAAAGAGAAATCAACTCCATGGAGTACATCAGGAACATACCCAACATACACATCGTCAACGAGTGGTTGGTGGAGGATGATATCGCGATCATACCATGGGTGGTCGAGGACGAATGGAAACGGATCGAGAAGATGACACAGAAATATGTTTTTGGACACTTCGAACTGCCCTACTTCAAGATGAACGCCATGGTGGAGATGCCAGACACAGGCACGATACAGGCAGATCATTTCGCGGGCTGTGGCCGGGTGTTCTCAGGACACTTTCACAAGCGACAGTACATGAAAAACATCACTTACATGGGCAACGCCTTCCCACACAACTACGCAGATGCGGGAGACGACGAGCGTGGCATGATGGTGTTGGAGTACGGTGGCGAGCCCAAGTTCATCAATTGGCCTGACATGCCTAGGTACAGGACCATAAAGATAAGCGACCTTTTAGCGGATCCTGACAAGCACCTGAAACCAAAGATGTATGTAAGGGTCACATTAGATATCAAAATAAGTTATGAAGAGGCCAACTTCATAAGGGAGACCTTCATAGACAAATACCAGTTAAGAGAACTACAACTGATACCAGAACAGATCGATGCCGCACAGCAACCACAGGTAGAGATACAGAAGTTTGACAGTGTGGACCAGATTGTTATAAAACAACTACAAGGAGTGGATTCGGAGGTGTATGACAAGAACATACTCACCGCGATCTACAATGATCTAGATGTCGAGAATCAGTAAGCGTAAATTGATAAAAGCACTAAAGGGAAACCTAGAGATGCCCGTGAACAGGAAAACACTTTTGGATCAACTGGCCAAACCTGTGACCCAGGAGGAATGGCTGAGAGGATACAGAGAATGGAGAAGGAAACAACTTGCTGACGATTAAGGAAATAACGGTCAAGAACTTTATGAGCGTGGGCAACCAGGCACAGGCTATCGACTTCTCTAACAAGAGTTTAGTGTTAGTGATAGGCGAGAACATGGATCTGGGCGGCGATGACGCAGGAGCAAGGAATGGAACAGGCAAGACGACTATTATAAACGCTCTAAGTTATGTATTTTACGGAGAGGCACTCACAAACATCAGGAGGGACAATCTGGTAAACAAGACCAACGAAAAGGGAATGTTGGTCAGCGTAAAATTTATAAAGAACGGTGTGACCTACACTATAGAGCGTGGTCGTAAACCACAGATATTTAGATTTTACGCCAACGACATTGAACAAAAAACAGATTCCAACGAAGCACAGGGCGAGAACAGGGAAACACAGATAGAAATTAATAAACTACTAGGCATGACCCACGCTATGTTCAAGAACATAGTGGCGCTGAACACCTACACACAACCTTTCCTTAGCACCAAGCAGGCGGAACAGAGAGAGATCATAGAACAGTTATTGGGTATCACTTTGCTGTCGCAGAAGGCGGACCTATTGCGTGAGAAACAGAAGGCCACCAAGCAGTTGCTGACAGAAGAGAAGATGAGATTGGATGCCAAAGTGGCGTCCAACGAGAAGATACAGGAGTCCATAGAGAGTCTGAAGATCAGATCGTCCGCATGGACAAAACAGAAGGCACAAGACATCGAGAGTTTTAAAGAGGCAATTTCAGAACTGGAGAAAGTGGACAGCGAGATCGAGATTGAGAAGCACAAGAAATTACAGAAACACAACGAGATGCAGACGGCATTGCGTGGACTGATGAAAGAGAAGGCGTACCATGAGGACTCATTAACCAAGGCAGAATCAATCGTGGAGAAGACCGAGAAGGACTTGGAGTTCGCGGAAGCGGCCAAGTGTCCCACTTGCGAACAGGCACTGCATGACGACAAGCACGAACATCTCGTTGGCAAACTTAAATCCAACCTGACAGAGAACCGTGAATACGCAGACAAACTGCGAAGTGATCTTGCAAAAATACAACAGGCCATAGATGACATAGGTGATCTAGGACAGGTTCCGGACACCTACTACGACACCATAGACGAGGCCTATAACCACAAGGGCACACTACAGGACCTGAAAAGACAACTGGAACAGACAGAGAAGAAAGAGGATACCTACGCGGAACAGATCGCAGAATTAGAGAGCAAGGCTATACAGGAAGTGGACTACGAGAAGGCCAACGAACTGGAAGACCTGCACAGACACCAAGACTTCTTGTACAAACTACTGACTGCTAAGGACTCGTTCATCAGGACCAGGATCATAGAACAGAACTTGACATATCTGAACCAGAGGTTGGCGTTCTTCCTGGGCAAGGTCAAACTGCCACACACTGTGACATTCCAATCAGATTTAACTGTGCGTATCGAGGAACTGGGCAGGGAACTGGACTTTGACAACTTGAGTAGAGGTGAGAGAAACAGATTGATACTGTCATTGAGTTGGGCGTTCAGAGATGTGTGGGAAAGCCTTTATCAACAGATCAACTTGCTGTTCATTGACGAGTTAGTGGATGCAGGCATGGACATATCAGGTGTGGAGAGTTCCATGGCGGTGCTGAAGGACATGGCAAGGACACAGCAGAAGAACATATTCCTTATATCCCACAAGGACGAATTGGTCAGCAGGGTAAACTCCGTGCTAAAAGTGGTAAAAGAGAATGGCTTTACCAATTATGCCAACGATGTTGACATCATAGTGTAATTTTTCCTATTGACAAAACCACATCATACGTGCTTTAATTAAGACGACGTTAATTAATGTTATCGTACGACAACAAGAAAGGACGTAAATTATGTCAAATGAAACACATGAACAGATCATGACAGAGATACAGACTTACTCAGAAGAGAATGGTAAGTTCGTAGACAAGGGTGTAAAAGCATCGGCGACAAGGGCCAGAAAGGCACTTGCCAACCTTGCTAAATTGATCAAAGCAAGAAGAAAAGAGATTCAAGAAGTCAAGAACGCCGCAAAAGAGTCAGCGTAATCGATCATTGGATTTTGCAAAACCATTAGACCCCCGGCTAGAGATAGTTGGGGGTTTTTTACGACTTGAGGATTCCTTTACCGTGAACACGCACACGGATGTGTCCGTTGTAGTAGTCATTTGATTCTAGAACTTTGCGTGCGAACTGTTCTCGTGCTTCTATATAAGAAAGTTCTGCTTTGGAATAACAGTAGAATAGTATCTCTCTAATGAATTTTTCCTTACCAAGTTTTAATACATCTGCTGAAAGTTCGTCACTACTTCCGTAGTAGTCCTGCCAATCCGAGTCCACCTTGTACCTACGCTTGTTCTTCCTGCCTTTAAGCGGTGGTCTCGATCTCTTGAATCTGGCCAACTTCTTGCCGATGTACATCCTGCCGTTGGTGGTGTTGGTTATCTGATACACGAATCCCACCACGTCCTCAGGTAGGCTGGTAATTTCATTTCCTTGGTACTGCCAATTCATTGTGGTATTTAAAGCCAAAAATATTGACCATCAAAGAAAACTCGTATAAACAAGTGCGATAGGCAAACTACAACTTCTCAAAAAAATCTCATAGGCAAACATAGCATCGCAACCAGTGAGCAAGGAAATGCGGCTAACAAGCGACAGGTGAATCCTTTGATGCAAACGGCAAAAAATGATGGGGCTCTTAGAAAAAGATAATCCCCAGGTCCGCCAGGAACTATCATACAAGGGTTTGGTGGGCTCGCGTTGTAATGAATGAGCTAACGGGTACAGCACAACCGCCCGACTACGGTAGCGATGTATGGTGACTGCGAACTCACCACAGGGTTCAAGTCGGTTCGGCTAGAAATAGCCGAATTGTGACTGCTCATCTACCACAGGCGACGCATAAATGCGTCATTTAGTTTTACAACTGCGTAAGTTAAAAAAAGAAACGAGCGTAGCGAAGTTTCAGATGGCGTAAGCCGTCTCTGACAGGTCATTAAGTACACTACAATGGAACTACTCTGGGATCACACACTGGGCAAACAGGAACACACCGACGTGGTGCTGTGCCGACCCATGGCCATAGTGGACTCCGATGAGGAACACGAGGCCCTGGATCGCGGATGGTTGGCGCTGGACCACCCCGTGATGAATCGGGAGGTGTGGTACCAGTCACGTAGCACCAGGATAAACCTGGACCTGTACAGACCCCGATACAAGCAACACCAATGGGACGGCCGGGACATCGGCATCAAAATCATCGACGCGAGCGAGATGGTGAGGTTGTTGGGACTGCCCACCATATACGACAACTACATGAAGAGGAAGGGCTTCTCGCAGGACTACACGCCGTTCGCGCACTACCATGACAGGGACCAGTTCATGCTGTTCTACGTGGGCACCGCGGACAACATCATAGGATTCACCAAGCAGAAGCGCTACAAGTACGAGATGGACCACTATAGCACCATCGACACCTACGACAGCCGGGACCTGGCGGGACTGGAATCGGTCATACACGCCAACACCGTGGCCATATCAGACATCACCTTGGACATGGAGATATCGTGGGCCAGCGACAACTACGTCAGTTACTTCTACATGGGGTCGGGCTACGAGCGGAGCAGTATATACAAGTCCAACTTCCGGGGTTTCGAATGGTGGACGGGGACGAAATGGAGCACGGACAAGAAGCAGTATCGCAGGCTGTGTGAGCGTGACTCTAGGATCGACTCTTTTTCCGATCTCGGAAACCTTTCACTGATTCCAGATAAGTCTTAGACCAGTTCTGATAGTAGGGGCCGGACTCCAGCATCTTGGAATACCTATTCAGTTTAGATAATCGCTGTGCCAGGAACAGGGTGTAATGGCCGTTGTTCAATTTCACACCCTTTACCGATTCCTCTATGTCGGGATGATCCTCTAATATCACTATGTCACGCGGCATGAACCGTTCGTTCAACACCTCCGCCATGCTGACGGTCGCCCGGGCGGTGAACTGCCGAGGATCCGCTATCACGCACAGCACGTCCTTCTCATCGAAGTCGGTGTTCCAGATCAGTTGGTATATGGTGCGCCAGTCCGCCGTGGCATTCAGTTCCACGAACTCCACCCGACCGTCCACTATGGCCTTCTGGGCGTAGGGGCACGGGGGTAGGTCACCGAATATGGGATTGGGTTTCGTTACGAAATCACTGATCCACTTCTGGATCGTTTCCGTGGGTGTCTGTTTGTTGTTCTTGTTGTGTTGAGTCATCATGTATGCTTTTGATCCTGTCCAGTGCCTCCTGTAGCAGTCGATCCTTTGTGTCAAGTTTGGCCTCCAGGTTCGCTATGGTCCGGTTGAGCTCGCCTATCTTGTGTCCGCAACTTTGAACATCGTCGTTGCTGTGTTCCAGTTTGATCATCAGTTGCTTGATCCGGCTCTCTTTGGTCTTGGCGTTGGCCAGTGCGTCATCCCTATCCTTGGTGATGTCAGCGATTGTGGCCTTGAGTTCTTTGACTAGATCGTTAGTCGACATAATGTCCTGTAATTATCTGCTTTTTTCTGCACCATAATAGTATACTATATTTTAGAAGAAAGGTTGACCGGTCTTTTTGGTGGTGTCCAGGTTCTCTTTTACCAATTGACCCGCTAT